>Ga0210057_1002770_pt1 | contig 24772 bp, 23 predicted proteins | sample CryGeyCG2114_010_2_FD_183968 | JGI IMG/M metagenome (GOLD analysis project Ga0210057, IMG submission 183968) | Groundwater microbial communities from aquifer - Crystal Geyser CG10_big_fil_rev_8/21/14_0.10 (SPAdes) (version 2) | ecosystem: Environmental > Aquatic > Deep subsurface > Groundwater ...
GGTAAACTTTGAATATCATTTAAAGGAATGCGAATGGCGCTACAAGAAAACAAAGAAACAACTATACAAGGAACTCATAGTTTTGTTGAAAGGAGTCGACAGAAAGTTAGTTTCCTAGTCTAGTACCTATAATTTTAGCAAGTCACTTCGTGCCTTGAATTAAAATATCATTGGACATGAAAGCCCTTCGAATTTCTCAGGACCATGGCTTGCGCCCCGCAAAGCGGGGTTAAAGGTGGCTAACATAGAATCAACTATCTTAGTTTTTCAAAATCACTTCTTGATATACCCGAATCGCGCAAAATTTTTCTCAAAAGACCTACTCCAACTTTCTCACCGCTATGCACAGGTACCGTAGTTTTTCTACCATCCGCATGCACCATCCGAACATGACTACCTTTTTGATGAACTTGTGTGAAACTTTGTTTTTCCAGAATTTTAATAAGTTCCTTGGAGTTTATCGGAGAAAGCTTAGGCATAGCTTCGAATTGTTATTTCTTCCATGCCAAAAAATCGCTGCTTTGGATTTGGATTTTCCAGTTTTTCGGCTTTAAGATCTGGTTCTTCTTCTAAAACTAACCCTATTACTTCTCTAATTCTTTTTCTTGCTTCTTCGAGAGTTTTTGCTTGAGTGTAGGCTCCAGGAAGTTCCGGAACAGAAACAACGTATAAACCATTCTCGTCTTGTTCAATCAGTACCTTAAATTGTAATTCCTTGGATGTCTTTGCCATTTGGGGGAATTATATCAAAATTTATCTCGAATGACGAGTGGCTGTATGCTGACGCAGGAGCAAAAGCGGCAGGAGGCTGAGAAACACTGAAACAAGATGCTTCCAAAGGCATTACTTCCGGCTTAGAATAAACGGAAAATGTTTGTCAAATAAAAATGAAAGAAAATGAGTAAAATTTAACCCTCTTACTTAGAGGAAAGAACCAAATTGGGGCTTTTTTGTGAAGGTGACACCTTTTTTGGTAACGAAAACAAGCGAATAACCTTTAGTGTCGCCTGTTTGCTGGAACTGTTGCCAGGCCGAGACAATACTTTCAAAACCGCCCGTATCGGCATCAAATTCCGAACTCCCAAAGCCCTCTTGGGTAATATGGAAGAGTTCATGTCTTGTAACCGTTCCAGCAGTGTTAGGCACGCCAAAGCGGTAATCGCCTTTCTCCTTGGTTTTCTGCGGATCAGCAGCAAAAGCGTCGGCTTCCACATAACGGCCGGGGTCAATAAACGAATCGGAAGGGTTCGGCTCCTGGCTGCCGCCCACGCAAACATATATATAGACCTTTTCAAAAAGCTCCGGATGGCCAGATAAAATTGAACCTGACCTTTTCAGGAAATCAGTGTTTTGAGCTTCCCCTTCTGCCCTAGCTTTTACCGTTTGGGCATCCACTTTAATATATTCACCCATACCCTCGCCCGAACCAAGCTCAAACTCAATTGCTTTTACCCGGTTGCCAAGCACATCAAACCTTTCCATTTGGGCATTTAAGCCATCAGTAGATTTTGCAATTGCCTCTTCAAGATCCTTTTTGGCAGTTCCATCCAGAACCTTCCCAAGCCTGATTAACAAGAATTTTTTGCTGTCTTCCCAACTAGTTTTATCACCAACTGCGGGGTCATCGAGAAAATGCTGGGCCTGCGCAAGCTGTCCACGGTATTGGTTTTCAGCCACTCCGCTTGCAAGTTTTTCTAAATCTTCGCGGGAACTCTGAAGCGAAAACTGCCAAAAATTCTTAAGCTGTTGGGCACTTTTCACCTTACTTTCCCAATAGTCTTCCGGCTCTTCCGACGGGTGCAAATGCCTTGATTGCCAGGCCAGGCGCGGCTCTTCCGGAACACTTTGTATGGCATTCCAGCTGAGAGACTCGGAATCCACCAGGGTGATTACAACCTCTCTAATCCTGCCCTCACGGGCATCTTTGAATGCCTCAAACTGCCCCAAAGCACTGCGGCGCAAATAAAGCTGGACATCTTGTGTAGGATTAATAGTAATGTGGTTTGCTCGAAGTTCGTTTGGAGTTAAAATTTGATCACGGATTGATTCGGGAACAGCGCCTGGAACTGAATCCGGCCGGTTATCTCTTTGAATACCTAAACCGATTGTGCCGGTAACCGCGACCAAAGATGCAGCCCTTACTCCAAACCTAAGGGCGTCTCTGCGATTTAATCTCCTGGGTTCTTTTTCGGGTCCGTCCATAATTAGTTCCTTCCAATTATTGTTTTAGCGAACCCTCTATTACATTAAGCTACTTCGAGACAGCCAGATACTCATTTGCGCAATCAGCTGGTATAGAAAAAAATCCCTGAGAGTACCCTACAGAAGAGCCTTTTGTGTAAACACCCCTGTCTTCATAACCTTTAACTAGGCTAACCGAAAAGGCCTTGAGGGCGATAAACGCACTTGCCATCGCCTGGTCGTTTGAAGCGCAAGCCATTTTGCTAAAATCCTTGCCCGCGGCACCATATGAATTGGTAACCGCTCCTGCAACATTCGGGTCAGGGTTGCCTAAATATTTTTGACCGGTGGCAATTGAACGGTTAATAGAATCAGCGCTAGCCTTGTCTGAAACATTTTTAAGTGCCTCGCTGACTTTATCCGCAAGAGCTTGCGGCTGTAAAATAGGCTCCGGTGTGGGCACTACTTCTGTTGGTTTAGGTGTCGGTGTGGGTGTAATTTCAACAACAATAACTTTGGTACCTTCTGAGGTTGGAGTAGCGTTGAGGGCTTGTGCCGTTTGAGTTAAATCATCGCTGACAAACGTTTTGCCGCTGTCGCTTCCGCTGCCACAAGCCGCCAAAAGTACAGCCATACCTGGGGCTGTAAGCGCAATAGCAGCTAATCTTGCTTTTAATGGAAGTCTGTTTGCAGATCCGGCACGGGTATACTCCCCTGCGGGTGTCTGATTAAGTTCAGAAGTTACTATTTGTACTCGTTCTGCCATTTTATTGTGTCAAACGCTTAAAGCTAAACGACTAACGCGGGCAGTACTACTATCTGACATTCTTAAACCTTAAATTTAGCAATGTCAAGTCAAGAACGGCTCTATTACACTCATGGGGGTAACAATTAGCCTTAAATTGAAGCTGTGAAATTTGTTAGACTTTTTGGGAACATCTTTTTTTGTATATACTTTTAAAGTGGAAAGAGGTGTTTACATGTCACAAAAGCCTTTTAGAACAGCTAAAAGGCTTTTCAGCTCATGAGAATCACAAACAGAACATCATCAAAAATACCCCCAGGAATTACCCCCATAATTGACATAGACCCGTCAAGAACGGAATAATATCAAAAATGGGCGTCTTTGTCAACACTATAGGTTCCGACAATATAATTTTAGCAAGCCATAAAATGACTTGAATTAAAATATCAATAGGTGGTCGTAACCTGCGCTCCTCGTCCCGCAAAGCGGGACTGCGGGGCTAGGGTCTTGGTTGTCAAGACATGGAATACGTAATATAATGTGTCAAATGAAACGCCTAAATTTAATAACCCAAGACCCAAAGATATTAAGTGGTAAACCCATTATCAAGGGTACCAGGATGTCAGTTGAAGTAATCTTAGAATTTCTGGCAGGAGGCATGGAAATTAAAGACATCTTAAAGGAATACCCCTTCCTTACAAGAGAACAAATCAACACGGCAATCCAGTATGCGGCAAACAGAGTCGGAACCACGACTTCCAAAAGAAAACCGGAAAATGTAAAACTTCGCGCAGTCCTTCATGAAATTCATCGCTGACGTTAACGTCGCCCAAACGGTAATTAAATTGCTCCGTCAAAATGGCCACAGCGTATTAGACCTCAAAAAGAAAAAACCCACAATCTCAGACACGGGCATAATAAAGCTGGCAGCCGAAGAAAGAAGAATTATCATAACCCACGATAAAGACTTTTTAGGACTGACGCAGTTTCCAAAATACCAGGTAGGGATAATTTTAATCCGCTTAAAAATCCAAAATGCTTCACATCATTACAAAAGGCTGCAAATCTTACTAAATACAAAAAGCGCCAAAGAAATTAGTAATGCCTTGAACATAGTGACGGAAGAATCTGCAAGCTCATACCCTTTCAGTCGAGATTAGATTAGCGACAACCGGAACGACCGCGGCAGAAACAAGCAATAGCAAAACAAACCGCGTTTGGAAATATTAATTGGCCTTAGTTTCTTATTCCCAGAAGGCACTTGAGGTACAACAACGGCAGAAACCGACACAGCACGAGGCTGATTAACAACAGGACTAGACTGTTTCATATGGCAGCTATCTCCAGCTTAGGACATGCGGAAAAAGATCGTCAATACTATAAGCTTTCATAATATAATTTTAGCAAGTCACTTCGTGCCTTGAATTAAAATATCATTGGACATGAAAGCTTGCGCTCCTCCCCCGCAATGCGGGGTACGGGGCTAGGGTCTTTGCTTGTCAAGACCTTGGGGTCGGCGTTATAATGACCTCGCTTATGAAACAACAAATAGCAAACTACACAGTCATTATAGAAAAACAAAAGAGGCTTGGCATAGACAAAGATTGCTATACTGCATTTGCCCCTGCTTTGGGCATTGCAACAGAAGACGAATCAATCGAGCAAGCCAAAAACGCCATCCAGTCACTTATCCAATTTCATCTCGAAAGTCTGGCGCAGGAAGGTGAAACAATCCCCATTGAAACAGAAAACGCTCTTGTGACAAAATCCCAAGTCAACCTCCCCGCAAACGCAATCCTCTCGGCATAATGCCCAAATTGCCGCAAATTACACCCAAAAAACTGCTCAAATTCTTCCAAAAACAAGGTTTTGTGGTAACTAGGCAAAGCGGAAGCCATGCAAGGCTAGTTCATAGTGATGGAAGAAAAATCACCATAGCCGTGCACAACAAACCGATTGCTCCAGGCACATTAAATTCGATTCTTAAACAAGCCAACCTCGAAAGAAATTTATTCCTCAAACTTTACAAGAACTAAGGCCACGAAAACGTGCCTTGAATTAAAATATCATTGGACATGAAAGCCCTTCGAATTTCTCAGGACCATGGCTCGCGCCCCGCAATGCGAGGCTAGGGCCGCTGTTGTCAAGCGTAAAAGTTAGGGAGATTAGGGGTATTGGGAAGGTTGGAGGGTAAATCAAAAAGACTGCAAAGCCGATCAGATTCTGGAATCCTCTCCGCCGATTGACGGATAGTCCCCAGAATGACGCAAACGCGGGAGGGGTAATCTTAATCTTCGGAGCAGGCTTCGTCGATGAGGTAAACAAAACAATCCACAATATTGGATCAAATTACAGTATTGCTATATCAATCCTAGTCATTGGTATATCACAATCGAGGGGAATCGGCTAGAGGGCAACACGAGAATTTACAATTATTGAATTTACAATTTTCAATCAATTTTCATTTAGTTAATTTTAAAATTGAGTCATTGCAAATTTAATGTAAATTGTAAATTGTAAACTGAAAATTTATTAGTTGTGATAAACTGAAGTTGTTATGAATGAACGAATAAAAACCATCCTCCTTATATTATTCATCGCTGGGGTAATCGGCGCGTTTAACGCCATAATCGGCTTGTCTCAAAGCACAGGCACCAGCCCCTTGCAGACAATTGGCCAGGCTTTGGGACTTGTTCAAAAACCGGTACCGGAACCGGGCCGTAAATTTGATTTCATCGCCGGCGAGCTTTCCAAAGGCCAGCCGGCCGGCACCGCACCCATCAGTTCTACTAATCCGCCGACTGTAACCGGCTCCGCAACTACGACGCCAACACCAACACCAAAAGCAACGGCGACACCGCAACCGGTCCAAACAACAAATTCTCTACCGAAACTACCGCCACTGCCACCTGTCGGCGGCAACGTCAAAGGAACCAAAACAAGCTTGCCTCCCCTGCCACCCATCCGCGGCGCCAAAACCCTGGGCGTGGCAACAGCTACAAAATTGCGGATACCACCACTACCACCAGTCAAAAGCAAAACACTTGGCACCAAAACAACCTCTTTAGAATCAGAAATCCAAGAGTTTTTCCAGTCCGCCGCTAGCTTCTTCGGGTTCTAAGTTAACTTCAAGCTTGCTGGAAACCTAACAAATTTACTCTTCGAGCGAGGCTAAAAGCCGAGTCGAGAAGTTCTCGACAAGCTCGAACAATAAAGGTTTTCAGCAAGCTCTTTAACTTCCCAACCTTGACGCGGGTACAAATTTTCTGCGATATTAGAAGAGGAAGAGTTTCTGGTCCTTCGACTTCGTCCCGCAATGCGGGACTTCGCTCAGGACTATAGCCTGCAAGCTTCGATTCTTCCCCTTTTTACGTCGATGTCAACAAACTGCCAAGACCTACTATCCAACCATCCCACTATCCTACAATCCTCCAAACGCTTGGCCGTGGGAATTATTGAGATCCCTGTCCTTTTGGCAATCGTTGCCTTGATTGTTGCCTCGGCCGCTCTTTTTGCCACAAATCTGCCGGGTGGTGTTGCCAGCCTTTCTACATCTGCCTGTACAACCGGCTCCGGACAAATAAAGCTTACTGCTACTTATTCGGTACCTGACGGCATAACCGGCGTTTTCTTTCCCCAAACCTATTGGGGCTCGGACAGCTTAACCGGCTCCGGCAACAAAGACTTTACTTACACCCAAAAACCGTTTGCCAGTATTGGCCTTAAAGACAACGCGACCTCACAATTCCTCAAGGACGGTAGCGGCAACGATACAATTGCCACTGTCCCCGAACCATCAGGCAGTTGTGGTGGTAGCGATGGCACTGGTGGTGGCACCGGCACAGGACCGTACACATTATCCGTCACAAAAAACGGCAGCGGCACCGTTAACTCTAACCCCTCGGGTATTGACTGCGGCGCAACCTGTTCTGCTCCATACACCTCCGGCACCAATGTAACCCTAACAGCCTCACCGGCGGCCAATTCAACTTTTGCAAATTGGTCCGGCGATTGTTCGGGTACCTCACCTACCTGCACCGTCACCATGTCAGCCGCCAAAAACGTCACTGCCAACTTCTCCGCTTCCACAACTACCACTCCACAAACAACTACCACAACCCCGCAGGCGGCAACTGCATCCGGTGTTGCCTGCAGTCTTACCCCAGGCAACACACCAACCGTTAATCAGGGTGGCCAATACAGTTTTTCACTAACAGCCACTAATCTGCCTGTCGGAGACGCTTACGCCAAAGTCATTTTCCAGAGCGGTACCCACAAATTCTTCGCAATCGACGGCAATCCTATTTACCTATCCGGGAGTTATCCCCAAGCCAGGTTTCAAGTTACAAACGGAAACGGCAAAATCACAAACTCAACTGACAACGGGAGTGCAACTTTTAACATCACTTTTTATTCTGACCCCAACGATATAATCGGCGGCACGTACACCATAAGCAGTATGGTTGTACAAATTGGCGGCGTCGATACCCATTGCTACGCCCCCAATGACGACGGCGGCATGTTAATTACAATCGCCGGCAGTCCCACCAACACTCCCCCAACAAAGCCAACAACCCCTAGCGGCCCTGCATCCGTCAACCTCAACTCCACTAAAACTTACAACGCAACGTCAACAGACGCAGACGACAATAAATTAAAAATGGATTTTCAGGTTTTGGAACCGGGAGCAACAAGCTGGAAAACTTACTCCTCCAACCAATCCGCAGGAGGATGTAAAAACGGTTGTACGCTTTCCACTGATATTGCCTTTAGCCTTTCGGGGCAATACATAATAAGGGCAATGGCCGTAGATTCTGCCAGCGCCAATTCCCAATTTTCCGAATGGTTGCATGTTGATTCCGCTGTAGCCACACCCAGTAGCCTTTCTACGGCAGAGACCACTACTACCCCTCCCTGCTCCGTCAGGTTTTCCTGGGCAGGCGCCAGCCAAAGCAACTGGGGTATAGATGTCTCACTTCAAAGTAATTTCTCGTCCTATTCCAGAACAAATAATTCTTATCCTTCCATGTCAACCGGAATTACCCAGTTAACAGCCGACACCTTAATTGCCTATTACGGTACAGGAGCACCAACCAGTTTTGTCCCCGGCAATACCTATTATTGGAGAATTTACTACGGAGTAGGCGGAGGATTTGTAGACGGCTCAAGCTTTACAATCTCCCAATGCCAAATTCCAAACGCCAAACCGTCTGTCCCCACCGGCTTAACAAGTCCGGCCAACAACAATGTGGCAGGCTTATACGACATTAGCGCTTCAGCAAGCGACCCGGACAATGACAAAATTTATATTAAGTTTGCCGTCCGTGATACCACCGGTGCCACAAGCTACATAGATTCGGCCTGGACAACTTCCGGTTGCTTGTCTGCTTGTACCAGGACAGTCCAAGGAGGTTTCTGGATTGTTGGCACCTACACCGTCAATGCCATTGCCTACGACGAACATGGCGCTATATCCTCCGACTGGTCCCCAAACTACACGATCACTATTCCCCAGCCGCATGTTGACAACGCCGCCTTTCATAGCCAATCAGGTGTCCCGTCAACTATGACAGTTGGCCAAACCGCAAATGTTTTCGTTTCATTTAAAAACACCGGCAACAACACCTGGACTGCCGGTGCGGGAAACGGAGCATACAGGTTGGGTACACAAAATCCTCAGGACAATAAAACCTGGGGCACTAACCGGGTCAATCTAACAGAAAATGCTCCGCCCGACGGTATTCCAACCTTCCAGTTTAATATCACTGCCCCTTCCACTCCCGGTACTTACAACTTCCAGTGGCAAATGCTAAAAGAAGGTGCCAACTGGTTTGGAGACAAGTCTAACAATGTTGCAATCACAGTTTCCAACGCACCCAAACCGGTTGTCACCTTAAATACAGACCAACCTACAATTACTGCTGGCGAATCATCAGCCCTCACATGGAGGGCCACAAACAACCCTACGTCCTGTTCCGCCACGCCTTCCGGCTGGTTTGACAACACTAAACTAGCTTCCGGATCGGCAACCGTTTCGCCGACAACAACAACTACCTACACCCTAAACTGCACCAACCGCGGCGGCACTTCCGATACTGCTTCAGTAATCATTACCGTCAACACTCTCCAAAAACCGGTTGTTACCCTAACTTCTTCCGCTGCTGCAGTCACAACCGGCGGCACAGTTACTCTTAACTGGTCCGCTACCAATAGTCCGACTTCCTGTACTGCCACAGGTGCCTGGAGCGGCAGTAAATCTGCTTCCGGATCCCAGTCAGTTACCGTTAACCAAAGTTCAACCTACACCTTAACCTGCAGTAATGCCGGCGGTACTTCCGACCCTGCTTCCGCTACCGTTACTGTCAGCAATCCGTTGACCCTGACACCAACCATAAGCGCCAATAACAACTACACCGGCCTTAACTATCCTTACACCAACGTCCAAGTAAGTAATGGCTGTGTCAATCAGGGTGGAGTTTACAGTGCCGGCATTGAGTTTAGGTTCGGCAGCAATGCTCCCGCTTCTGCCAACCCCCAATATAGGCTGGAATGGGTATTTCAGGGCAACAACTACAGTTACCCGACCGATCCGGGTGCCTACGTTACTCTTGCCGAGAATCCCCAAAAACGGGCTGTCAATGTCGGCTGGACAGCCGGTACTCATTATGTAACCCTCAAAGCCAAAGCCGCAGGTTACAGTGATGCCACACTGGGACCGACCAGCTTCACAGCCAAAGACTGCCAGCCGTTACCTACCAAACCGGTGGTCACAATCAGCGCCAACCCCGCCAGTGTTACAGCCGGCGGTACTTCTACTCTTAACTGGTCCGCTACCAATAGTCCGACTTCCTGTACTGCCACAGGTGCCTGGAGCGGCAGTAAATCTGCTTCCGGATCCCAGTCAGTTACCGTTAACCAAAGTTCAACCTACACCTTAACCTGCAGTAATGCCGGCGGTACTTCCGACCCTGCTTCCGCTACCGTTACTGTCAGCAATCCGTTGACCCTGACACCAACCATAAGCGCCAATAACAACTACACCGGCCTTAACTATCCTTACACCAACGTCCAAGTAAGTAATGGCTGTGTCAATCAGGGTGGAGTTTACAGTGCCGGCATTGAGTTTAGGTTCGGCAGCAATGCTCCCGCTTCTGCCAACCCCCAATATAGGCTGGAATGGGTATTTCAGGGCAACAACTACAGTTACCCGACCGATCCGGGTGCCTACGTTACTCTTGCCGAGAATCCCCAAAAACGGGCTGTCAATGTCGGCTGGACAGCCGGTACTCATTATGTAACCCTCAAAGCCAAAGCCGCAGGTTACAGTGATGCCACACTGGGACCGACCAGCTTCACAGCCAAAGACTGCCAGCCGTTACCTACCAAACCGGTGGTCACAATCAGCGCCAACCCCGCCAGTGTTACAGCCGGCGGTACTTCTACTCTTAACTGGTCCGCTACCAATAGTCCGACTTCCTGTACTGCTTCCGGTGCTTGGAGCGGGCCTCAAGCATTTGCCGCAACCAACAGTAAAGTTGTTACCGTGAACCAGGATTCGACCTACACCTTAATCTGTGCTAACAGCGCCGGACCTTCCGACTCCAAGTCGGTAAGTGTTACGGCCATAACCACCAACGGCTCAATCCATGTCGCCTACGACAATAATTCAAACGGAGATTCTCCTTGCGGTTCGGGCGCAACCAATACCACCGTAACTCAAGGATCAACCACAATCGCTTCAAAAAGCGGATGTCCGGGAAATGACTTCACAAGCTTGGCTCTTGGAACATATACAGTTACGGCAAAAAGCATTGCAAACTACGACATTTACGCCTGCAGTCAACTAATTGTGTCCGCTATCTGTAATACGAGCTTCACGAAAACCAATAGCATAAACATAACAATTACCGCAAGCAATCCTGCCGGTGATATTCATTTCAAATATGAACCAAAGACCCCGCCCAGCGACACCATCGCCCCAACTGCTGAAATCGTGTCGCCTACCGCTAACCAAGATGTTTCAGGAACGGTAGATGTAGCCGTCGCAGCCGATGATAATATTGCAATATACGCAGTAGAACTTTACGTTGATGGGCTTTATGTTGATTCGACTACAATCAAGGCAGACAGCTATTACCACCTTAGGTGGCCATCCTCCGGTTACAGCACCGGCAACCACGCATTAAAGGCAATCGCCTATGATAAATCTGGAAATTCCAAAAGCTCCCAAGAAGTGCCTGTTAACGTCAAACCACCTCAAAACTGCGGCGTCGGTGACCCTGTTTGTGACTTTACAAGAGATGGGCTTTATCAAGACATGGCGAATAAAGGTTCAGCCATCAACTTTTACCCAGGCGTGGTAGACTATTTTTACAACACAATTGTTGCCAGGGAAACGGGGAGCACATACGATCCGAATTCGCACAACCCAGGTTCTACCAGCGGCCAGGCGTGTGGACTTTACCAAATGGGCTGCTATCAGAACCGCTTCCTAAATGGAGAATGGGATGACGGGTACACCGACTGGAGAACACAAACATCAAACGCATTCAACTATGCCTTCTACAAAGCCGGGTACAGATATTGGGAACCTGCCCAGGCACGATGGGGAGAACAGGTGGGTCCGGGATCCGCAAAATAAATAAAACAAATGTTTAACCTAACAACCATCAACAAAAAAGCAGTAATAATTTTATCAGCAATCGTCGTACTGTTAGTCATCGCAACCGCTCTGGTAATGTTGTTTACCAAAAAAAGTCCTAAAGTTACCCCGAAAGGGTTTACGCCCGAACAAATTAAGATCATTCAGGGTAAAACTGTTCCCCTTGACCAAAATATAAAAAAAATCAAAGAACAAATTATTGCCTCTCCAATCCGTCAAAATGGAGGCGACAAATACCTTGTCCAAACCCGCGAATTTACAATAGTTTATGTAACTACACCTGACCAATTTTACGTTCAAATTAACAATGAGCCGGCACAAGAGAATAAAAAACTCGCGGAAAAATGGTTTATAGACAAGGGGCTAACGCAAAAAGAACTATGCGGCCTGGGCGTTCATTTTCAACTTGCGACACCCGGAGCAACCAAAGAACAAATAGCCAACTTCAATACTGCGGCGGAAGGCTGCCCAACGCTTTAATTACCGGCTACAAGAACAAATTTCCACAAAGCCTCAATATATTTATCGCCCGGAGTTGCTACCTTAAAACTCTTACCTGCCGCTATCAAGTCCGCAAACCTTTCCGAATCCGCTGTGCTCTTTAGGCTGTTTAAAAAGTAATTAAACCTCTGCGCTTTGTCACTGCCAACTTCCTTGCTTCTGGAATTCACCAAATTTACCACAAAAGAATCACCTTTCAAATATGCTTCGGATAGAACACTGTCTAAAACAAAACTTTTTAAGCAGTACCAGCCGGAAAAACCATCAGATGCCGTAAGAATCGGGGCAGATGTGCTGTTCCAGTTCAAATTTTCCAGCTTTAAACTTTCCGAATCTTTACTTATTAATTCAATACCTTTAGCAAATAAAGGATCGCTTGCACTCAGTTCGGCTACCTTAGATTGAACGCTTGGCAACTTTAAAAAATCGTTCATTGTCAAAACACCTTTAACACCCTCGTTATTTTTGGCATACGAATCAAGCTTTTGGTAAGTTTCCGGCATTAAATTCTCCCAAACTTTCGACGGTTCCCCCGAAGAATTAAGCCTCCTGCCAAGCCAAATACCGTCAGCATACTTATTGGAAAGCTGAACAATCTGCTCCAAGTTATACCCTTTGGAAAAGTCTATAGCCAAATTGGATTTTCTAGGGTTAAGCATTTTAGAAAGATCCGGATATTCCCGACCCCAAACAGGATCGGAAAGAACCTGCTCTCTTAGCGTTTTAAGCTGATTTATTTGGTCAGCAGTTAAATATTTCGACAGTTGTTCACCGTAGATGGTAGGGTCGTAGTGATGCGTCATTTCGTGGTTAACAAACCAAACCATAGCATCAGCAGATATATCCCGGCCAATAGTAATCTCGCTGGTTCCCGCAAAAGATTGGTAGCCCTCAACAAGGGTAATTTTAATCTCGCCTATTTTTGGAAAATTTGCTAAGGTGTCTTGGATTAACGTAACTTGCTGCTCGACGGTCAGTCCGATTTTAGATTTGCCTTCAACCCCCTGACCTACACCTACTGACCAAGCAGATGCCGGTTTTTCCGGTGTTTTTGGGGTTTCCGTCGGCTTTGGGGTTTCTGTCGCAACCACTGTTGGTGTTACCGCTCCGATTTCCGCCCCCTTACCAATCGCCACGTTTGTTCCCGGTACGATTGTTTCACCCGATGGGGTTTTTGTCGTTGGAGTAATTTCCACCGTTACAACATTCTCCGAGCCCGTAACCTCACCCGTATTTGCATTTTCATTGCCCTTTCCGGCCGTCACTTGACCCAAAAATGTTCCCGCTACGGATGCCGCCCCTGCGGTTGCAACGGCAGTTTCTGCCAGTTGTTTCTTACTCAATCTGGCTTTCCAAAAACGTTTTATGAAGTTTTCTTTGGGAACAGCAGTCTTGATATCCGGCCCGGCCGGTGCGTAAGGCTGATTCCTTCGTTCTGCACCCATAGGCTGAATTATACCTTGTTCAGACCCGTTAATACCGTCTACCGCCATCGTACCTAAATAATAACATTAAGCAACTTAAGTAACCTAAGTCGCTTAGAATCCTTAATAGTTACACAAATAACAAGGTCGGTCCTTGAACAAGAATGCTATGCGCCCCAAACTTAGAAGGTAGATGATAGAATGTAGAGGGTAGAATTTGAAGGTGGAAGCTAGAAATTAGAAAACACAGGATATCTAGCTTCTAGCTTCTACTCTCAAGATCTATCTTCAACCATCCACTTTCTACCTTCTTTGTTTTTTCTAATTTGACACTAATCCTCGCCTGTGCCATATTTAGGTTGATGTATACAAAATCGCACAAAGGCTCGCTTCAGTTGGTACTTTTGATTATCTTGGGTATCACCGTTGTTTTTTCCGTCGCCGCTTTTGCCAGCAGCCAAAACCCAATCGAGCGCCCCATCACCATCGCCGTTTGCCAGTTGCGCCCCAATGACATTGCTTGCATCAACCCCACGCCGGTGCCAGTCAGAACAATCACCGCTCCCGCTCTTCCCCCAATCCAACCTTAAGCTTAATTTCAACTCCCCAAAACGATCATTTTTCTGCTAAAATAAGCCCCAATACAAATTTACAATTTCTGAATTTACAATTTACATTAAATTTTAATTGACTTAATTTAAAAATTATAAAATTGCAAATTGATTGTAAATTGAACATTGTAAATTGAAAATTTCTTAAATGGCTTCCAAATTACAGAAACACCGCCATCTCTATACCGGACTCGTTGTTGGAGGCATAATCGCGGCCGCCCTTATCGGCGTCGTTTGGGCCCGTGGTTTCAAACCTAATTTCCGAACCGGCACTTTTCAACACACCGGTTTAATTGTGGCTCAAAGTCGGCCTGTAGGTGCCCAAGTTTACCTTAATGGCCGCCTGACAGACGCCACTGACACCAATATTTCGTATTTGGACCCCGGCAGTTACCGCGTCCGCATCCAAAAAGATGGCTTTACAACTTGGGAAAAGAGTGTCAATGTTCAGGCCGATCTGGCTACCGAAATTTTGGCTCTGCTTTTCCCTGTTGCCCCGCAAATCTCCCCACTGACCACCACCGGCGCGTTTAACCCCACCCTTTCTCCGGACAGTTCAAAGGTTGTATACGGAGCCCCCGGAGAACGCGGCGGACTTTTTATGCTCACCTTCGGTTCCGGCCCTTTCTCTTTGGGACAAGGCACCAAAACCATCCTTAAAAACCAGTCGGGTTACGATTTTTCCAAAGCCAAATTCCTTTGGTCACCGGACAGCAAGCAGGTCATCGCCAGCTTCACCGACGATCAAAACGTCAATGTGGGCAATATCCTAATCGATGTCGACCGCTCTGATCAAGAAATCCGCGACATTTCGGGCAGTCTCAACTCTACCCTTTCAGCCTGGCAGGAGGACATAAACACCCAGTCCCAAACTATCGCCGTCCGCATCCCCGCGAACATCAAGACGGCAACAGCCTCGGCCGCTCTTGCTAGCCCGTCGCCATCACCCACCCCTGACCCGATTACCGGACTTGTTCCCGACTCGTCACTAACCACTAACCCCTTATCACTTAACTATTTCCCTACCGGATTCCAACCTTCTCCCGATGGCGAAAAGTTCCTCTACAAGACAAATTCGCCGACTGGCGAAGGAGACTACAAAGTCTATAACCTAAAACTGAAAAGAGAATCGACCATGCCTAACCTGTCCGGCCTACGCAACATTGCCTGGTTCCCGGATTCGGAGCATCTAGTCATTGCCCAAAACAACGCCATTTCCATCATCGAAACCGACGGTTTTAATAAAATGGTCGTCTATTCGGGCAAATTCGAAGACGGCTTTGTCTACAGCAACCCCAGCGGCAGTCGACTGATGCTCTTAACCACCCTGACCCAACCGGAGAAAACACCACCCAACCTCTACGCCATTAATCTCAAGTAGTGTGTAGTATGAATTATGTAGTAAGTAGTATGAAGTAGGTAGTACGTAGTAGGAATTATGTAGTATGTATGAACAAAATTAAGTCATTTACCGATCTTAATGTTTGGAGAGAGGGACACAAACTTGTCCTCGAGATCTACAAAGTAACCAAGGGTTTCCCGTCTAGCGAGCAATTTGGATTGACCAATCAAATTCAAAGAGCCGCGGTTTCAATAACTTCTAATATTGCAGAGGGTTTTTCAAGAAAGAGCAAAAAGGAAAAAACGCAGTTCTTTTATACATCTTTGGGCTCCTTAACTGAGGTGCAAAATCAACTTTTAGTCGCCAAAGATCTAAATTATTTAAACGCAGAAAGGTTCAAAAAGGTTGCAAGTCAAACAATAATTGTTAGCAAGTTATTAAACGGAATCATTAAAAGTTCCAAGCTCCTTAACTCATAATTCGTACTACATAATACTTACTACTTACTACTTAATACGTACTACAAAACTGCTGTATACTTGCCTTTAAGCCCCTGTAGTTCAACGGATAGAACACCTGCGTCCTAAGCGGTAAATATAGGTTCGATTCCTATCAGGGGTACAATAATTAAAGATACAAAATTTTCAAGGTTCCTCCCTGCAAGGCTTACTGAGTGCAGGGTGGAACCTTAGGAAATTTTTCAAACATGCCTTACTCAATCAACAAACGAGTCTTAATGGTCCGCACCATTGGCAACTTCCTGGTGCTCGGAGCCCTGGCCGGTCTGCTTTTTACCTTTTGGCCGGTAATCTCTGTAAACGTTGTGCACATTAGTCAAAATCTTCGGGGCGAAAAATTCGCTGCTGCCCCGACCAGTAGCGCCACCCAATCTTTTGGAAGCCTTATGGGTAAAGTCGACCCCAATCTCAAGATCCTCACCCCCAAAGATCCGAATTTCTCCATTATTGTCGAAAAAATCGGCGCTGATGCGCCAATTATCGCCAACGTTGACGCTTTTGATAAAGCAACTTATACGGCTGCTTTAAAGCGCGGTGTTGCCCACGCGCTCGGAACTTCATTTCCCGGCCAACCGGGGGTTACTTACCTCTTTGCCCATTCCACCGATACCATTTTCAACGTTCCCCGTTATAACGCCGTGTTTTATTTACTGCGCGAAATGGTTCCCGGCGACAGCATCGTCGTTTTCTTCAATGGCCGCCGCTACAATTACCGGGTTACCGAAACCAAAATCACCGAACCGGAAGATGTTTCCTACTTCACCATGCAAACCAGCGAACAAATTCTGGTTTTACAAACTTGCGACCCGCCGGGGACAACCTGGAAACGCTTACTGGTAATCGCCAAACCGGTGTCGGTAACAGGAGAAAGACCAAACACAAGAATTTGAAAGTAGATTGTGGAAGATAGAAGGTAGAATTTGAGAGTAGAGATTGGAAGATAGAATTTCTAACTTCTAATTTCAATCTTCAAGATCCACCTTCCACTTTCTATTATCTATCTTCAAATGTGATTTCCCTAGCAGTCACTCACGCTGCGATATTGAAGCGGCACATCCAGCCCCGAAGAAGAAGCATAAACAACGTTGATATTACAAAGACTGCTCAGGGAAATTGCGGTTTTGAGAGCCAGTTTGGCATTATCCCGGTTAAAAACATACTCCGGAACCGTCTGGCCGCTTACCGTTACATAATAAATGCCCGATTTTGGACCGACTTCGATTTTGTAGGCATATGTAGTTATCGGAAAAGTGTAAGAGGAAGCCACAACCGGTTTAAAAACCGTCTTTTCCGGCAAAACCTTGCCCAGTTTAAAATCGGTAACGACTTTGGGGTAGTAAACAAAAGCAAACCAAAAAAGGGCGGCTCCCAATATCACGACAGAACCCTGAAGGACACGAGGATATAAGCTGTTGATTTTATCCATAATTTTTAGTGCTAAGTGCTAAGTGCTAAGTGCTAAGTGCTAAGTGCTAAGTGCTAAGTAAAATAACTATGCACTATGCACTGTCCACTATGCACTAATACAAATACATTGCCTGCACAAAGTTAATAATTGCCAAAACTACCGCCACGAGCCCAAGCACCAACAACGAAAGCGAAACCGCCGGATCGCTCAAAAATTGGGAATAATGCCCCAGGGTTTGCGCCTGGTTATTGGAATGTCGATGCTTGAACTTTGCCACTACCACTCCAGCATATCGCGCTGTGAAACATTTGACAAGTGACCTTTGACGATTGACAAAAGCAGCAAGAAAATTTTCAAGGTTCCTCCCTGCCCGCTTCGCTCTCGCCCGCTAATAGCGAGGTTCGCTTTAGGCGACTTCAGCGAGGCGAGCAAGGCTTACTGAGTGCAGGGTGGAACCTTGAAAATTTGGAGTTTAGAATTTACTGTTATAATTCTCCCACGGGGTGTAGTGTATCGGTAACATGCGTCGTTCGGGACGGCGAGACACTGGGTCCAATTCCCAGCACCCCGACAAGACCATTGAGGCAATATCAGAGGAGCCCCGCACTGCGGGGACCTGCTGATATTCCCAGCACCCCGACTCTTGCTTTACACGCTACCCCATTGGTTCTAAACTGGAAGTAATGCCGTTCCTTAGAACATGTATTAAGTATCATGTAGATAAGTTTTGCTCTGCAAAATTAAGTATTAAGAAGATATTGGAGAAAAATACATACTACATACTTAGGCCCGCAGTCCCGCCATGCGGGACGAGGACCGCATGGCACTGTATACATACTACTAGATTCCGTAAATCCTTCGGATTTACGATGATCGAACTGCTCATCGCTATCTCCATCATGGCCATTCTGGCCGGCATCGGCACTTACTCCTACACCAATGCCCAGATCAAAGCCCGCGATGCCCGCCGCAAAACCGATCTGTCCCAAATCAAAGCCGGCCTCCAGCTTTATTTCGAAGATAACAAAGCTTATCCCCCGACAACCGCCGGCTCGCCCCCTTCCGGGTGTAATGAAACCTTCTTCCAAGGCAACACCTACACCGCCTGCCCCTCCGACGGCAACGGCGGCACAAACTGGATAGGCCCGGACCTGGCAACTTACATACAAAAACTACCCAAAGACCCAAAACAGGCCGCCATCTTAACCCAACTTGCCAATACGATCCCCAAATTCAACTTCGGACAAATCCAGCAGAACATTAAATCCACAATCGCTTCCCTGCTCCCCAAATTCGGCGGCAAAGAAGAAAAACCCCAGGGCCAAGTCGCCGCAGTTACCGTTCAAGGTCCAAACAATCCCACACTTGCTGTCAATGCCGGCTCCGGCATAGACTGGGTTAATCCAACTAACGCCTTTTCAAGCAATAACGTCTATGCCACGGCAGATCTTACCGTCACAGGTTCGACTAAATATTTAAGACTGACCGGTTTTGGCTTTACGGTTCCGGATACCGCACAAATCTTAGGTATTACAGTTCAAGTCGAAGGTCAAATAGCTTGCCCATCCGGCTGTAGCACGCTTTCGAGAGCGCATATAGTAAAAAATGGTATCGAATCCGTAAGTAAACCCTGGTGGCCATTTGTCCTTGAGAATACTACAACAATAGGCAGTTCCACAGACCTCTGGAGCAACACCTGGACCCCGGCAGAGATCAGAGCTGCAAACTTTGGAGTTTCTCTGTATGGTAGCGGGAGTGGCGCGACATATAAAGTTGACCATGTCAAAATCAGTATTACTTATGACCCAAACCCGCCACAACCTAACCTCTACGCCAATACTTTGGTAACAAAAACAGGCAATTGCGCTACGGGAACTGCCACCTCAACTTTTGCGGTTGGCCAAAACATCGTCCTATGTGCCAACATGGGCAACAATGGTGCAGGAAGCGCAAGCAATTTCTACTGGAGAAGCTACAGAGCTCTCACCTCTGCACCAAACTCCGGCACTGCCTCAGATTTCAATAACGGCCCAAACACGTGGGCGGCCGGCACCTCTTATACGGCTACAACTGCCATGAACACCACCACCAGTACCTCCGGCTGTACAGCCGCTGGCGGAGGCAATTACACCTGTACGGCCTATGTCTTTATGGACGCCACAGGAGTAGCATCGGAAACCAACGAAACAGATAACATTGCAAGCATCAATTACACCGTCTCCACGGGCCCCTCTCTCACCAACACCGCTGTCACGACTAAAACAGCCACAACTGCCACATTGCCGGGAACGTTCAACCCAAACGGTGTTTCTACAACCGCCTGGTTCCGCTATCACACCACAAATGCGCCGGGCAATACCTGTAATGGTATCGATTCAACCTGGACCGGGAGTACCCGTGCCCCTGCATCAGGAGGCACAACCTTTACCGACAGTATCTCCCATGCATATTCGCAAAGCATAACCGGACTTACTCCAAGCACGACTTATTATTTCTGCGCCATCGGCCAAAATACAAGCAGTGTCTTTGGTACAAACAGCAATGCCCCTTTCTCATTCATAACAAATTCCATTCCGCCCCCGACCTGCTCCGCCGCCCCAAATCCGAGCAACACCAACCAGCTGATTACTTTTACCGGCGCCGCCAGCAGTAGTACCTATAACTGGTCGGCTCCGGGCAGTACAAACCCAAGCGGCACCAACGTTAATCCCTTCTCGACCAGCTACGCTTCTAATGGCGCAAAAATCGTCACCGTCACAGACCCGGCTACGGGTCTGTCCGGCAATTGCAGTGTCCAAATCAATCTCCCTTTGACTTGCTCGCCGTCTTCCGCCAGCGGTATCACCGGCCAAGCCGTATCTTTCACCGCTTCCGGCGGCACGGGCAGTTACAGCTGGTCCGCACCGAACGGCAGTCCGGGCTCTGGCGGCGGATCCGCTTTTTCAACAACTTACACCACTGCTGGTTCCTATACCGTCCAGCTAAGCGATGGCAGTGCCACAGTAAGCTGTACGGCTGTCATCACCCCGCCCTCACTGCCAAGTGATAACGCCTGTTATGGCAAAAACTTCACTTATTGCTACGTGGCGCTTCCCCGCAACGCCGCCGGCCAAGTTACCGGTTTTGTTGTCTGGGCCCACCTGGAAAACAGTAACGATCCCGAAATCTACACCAGAGCCGGCGCCGCCTGCGGTGCGGGAGAAACCTCCCCGGATTTCCGGTACTACAACTACTGCGTCAAGAGCGAGTAAGGAGAATGTAGTATGAATTATGTATTATGTAGTAGGAGGGGAAAGTACTATACTAAATATTGAAATGAAACTGCCCAATTTAATAAGAATCAAGAATTATGTAGTAAGTAGTAAGAAATTTTAAATTTAAAATTTGAAATTTAAAATAAATTTGAAATGTTTTAATGTTTTAAAATTAATTAATTAAAAATTTAATGAAAATTGTAAATTGTAAATTAAAAATTAATTCTAGAGGGTTCACCCTTATAGAATTACTCATTGTAATAACCATCATCGGTATCCTTGTGGCCACCGGCATTTATTCCTGGCAGGCCGCCCAAGTAAAGGGCCGCGACAACCGGCGCAAAACCGAAATCAAAGCCGTCCAGCAAGCTCTGGAAAATTATTTTCAGATAAACGGTAAATATCCAAACAGCTCCGCCGGCACCATTACCTGTAATATCACCGGTGACAGCAGTACTCATGCCTGGGGTACCGCTTTTACCTGCGGCAGTAATACCTATATGCAAAAGCTCCCCTCCGACCCAACCCAGCAATTAACAGCCGGCTATTATTATTCCAGTAATGCGACAAACACCACATATGTTGTTTCCGCTCAGCTGGAAAATTTACGAGATTACGATATTTCCCAAAGCACCGGCTGCCAAGCCAGCCGAAACTACTGCGTCAAGAACCCGTAAAAATAGTGCAGAGTGCATAGAGAATGGTGCATAGTTGTTCAGGAATTAGAACTAACTACTCAGCACTTAGCACTATGCACTTAGCACTAAATTACCTCCAGAAGACCAGTAGTGCGCAGACGAAGACAATCGAGGCTATCAGCAAGTATTCAAGGTAAACCTTGAGCACCAAATCCCGCTTCAGGTGATGGTAGACCAAACCCCAACCCAAATAGGCGCAAAGAGCCGCCAATACCACCAAAAATTGGGTCGTCGGATCGTATTTAAACTGCAAATACGCCAAAAACCCCACCACTAATACTCCCGTCAAAAGAATATATGAAACTATATCAAAATATTTACTTGTGTATCGTCTATTGTTCATAATTTTCAATTTCTAATTTACAATTTACAGTAAATTTTTAATTTCTCAATTTTAAAATTATTAAATTGCAAATTGATTGTAAATTGAACATTGTAAATTTTAAATTCGCAATCAAGTTCTACTTGATTGCGCCTGCTGTGCTATACCACAAAGCTGCCAACACGAATCCAAGTACAAGCAAGTGCGCAAAAACGGCTGTTTGCACCTGTAAATGCGCCATTTTAAAGCTAACCACAACTTCGGAGGCAAATAACAAAAATATAAATCCAATCAGCCCCATCGATACAAATTTGGCCACACCAAACTTTGTGCCCAAGGTCGCCGGACGGTAATTACTCTCCCCTGCGACTTGTTCGTTGGTGACTGGTCTCTGGTCACTGGTTTCTGGTATCTTCTCGGTAAGCGGCGAGCTGGGATTGGCTCCAAACATTTGCACCACCAATATCCCTTCGCGGCCACCAAGCTTGCCGTCGGCAACCGCCACGCCAATTTCGCGAAAGTTGCGGTCCAGCATATTGCTGCGGTGCGACGGTGAATTCATCCAGGCCACAACCACCCCATTGGCGTCATCAAAATCCCGGGCCAGATTTTCTCCGGCATAGGTGTACCTGTAGCCTGCCCCATTTATAAAATTCCAAGGACTTTTACCCTGCGGACTGTAGTGGGCCCAGTAATCGAAGGCTATCATATCGGCCGCTTTGGCCACGGCCGCCTGGTCCAGCTGTTTGTTTTCCACAAGTTTTGGCAAGCCGTTTTTATTTCTTTGGATATTGGTCAGGGTAATTATTTCCGTTGGACTAAAAGTCACCGCCCCTAAAACATTGGGGTAGGCAATTTTGATAATGTAAAACCCAAAGGCAAAAACGGCAATTAACTGGAGGTAAACCAAAAGAGCCGTCGGCGAGATAGCATGAGCCCGACTCTGAACACCATGATGCTGATGCGGCACAAAATGATGATGAAGATGCTTCACTATATCTAGTATTATGTATTATGTAGTATGTATCAAGAAGAAAAAATGTCTTACTACATTAAAGTGTACCGATCAGAACACTTTAATTAACGTCCAGTATCCCTAGACTCTATAATCAGCACCCAGTCCTCAACACCCAAATCTTTAACGAGTTTTCGTAAATGTGCAGTCAGTGGTTTTTTCCCAGCCCATACAGATTTCTGCCACTGCACAAAACCCCACTCTTTTAATCGTCTTCTCAAAGTTACCCTAACCTTATTGTTTTGTTCTGGTATGTCAAAAATAACTAGCCGCCAAACACCATCCCAATCTTTCCCATCATAGTCTTTATGAAGTAAAACCCATTCGCGTCCTGCATCCGTTAGTTTTACAATAACTTTACCTTCATTAATCGACTTTTCCACATAACCTTGTTTGGACAAATTCAAAATCGAAGCAGTTAAGTTAGACTTGGGCAAATCATATCCGTAAACAACCGAAGTGCCCCGCCTGGAAAAACTATCTATAGCCAAATACCCATCTACGGCTTTTTCCAAAGTCATCAGAACCGCATAAACAACCTTACTTTTTCTCATGCATTTAACTTAACCGATCGGAACAGTTAAATACAATAAGTAATTCCCGACTCGAGCACTGGATTACATCCGGAAAATGAAATTAGGCCCGCAGCAAAGCGAGAACCGCAGAGTATTTTGCCAAAAGGCTGGATCCAGAGAACAAAATAATCTATACTTATTTCATGGAGCAAACAGTTGTACTTTTAAAACCCGACGCTATTCAAAGAGGTGTTATTGGCAAAATCATCTCCCGTTTTGAGCAAAAAGGTCTCAAGCTTGTGGCCATGAAGCTAATCACCGCCAGCGAAGCGATTTTGGAGGAGCACTATGCCCACCATAAAGATAAGGCTTTCTTTAAAGGTCTTAAGGCTTTTATGATGAGTGCCCCAATTGTGGCCATGGTTTGGGAAGGTGTAGAGGCAGTCGCGGTTGTTCGCAAAATGGCCGGCGCCACAAACGCTAGAAATGCCGATCTGGGCAGTATCCGCGCCGATTTTTCGATGAGTACCAGCGCCAACATCGTCCATGTCAGCGATAGCGAAGAAGCAGCCAAAGAAGAAATCGTCCGCTTTTTTGATCAAGCCGAAATCCTGGTCTGGGACCGCACCATCGCCCCCTATATTTACTCCGAAGACGAGCTGTAAGAATCCGTATTAGGTATTAGGTATTAGGTATTAGGTATTAAGTATTAGGTATTAAGTATATTTGCGTCAGTATCGGGGTTTTGCGATTAAATACTTTATACGTTCTTTTTAACACGATCGTGTTAAAAATATGCTCTCATATACGAAATACGTTCTTTTCTGTTTTACAGAAAATATGCGTTCATATACCTTCCTAGTTACTTGCTTGTGTCGTACTAATTATCAGCCAATCGAATGTAATATTGTTTTCGGCATAACCCCCATCGAGAGTTACTGTAAATCCCGAAAAGTCTGTCTTGCCGGATACATACAGACTCTTTCCACCTGTTGGTGTTGTAGCGGTAACCAGGATTTTAACCCCCGGTTTGACGGCACTGGTGTTGATGGTTATCGATTGTAAGCCGGAAGCAATTGCGGCACTTCCAACTGTTGGCGAGCTTGTAGAAGTGTTAACTGTGATTTGTTTGGTTTCGATATTTTTGGCCGTTATTGTGCCTACTAAGACTAGATTGCCCAGTTTGTCCAGCGTCACTTTCCCGCCGCCGACGTCCAGCAGGATGCCGTTTTCGTCTCCGGCAAACGCGTCGTTTTGCAGGTAGAGGGCGGAGCCTAAAACGTTTAGTTGTTTGCCGTAGTCGATGATGAAGGTGCCATCTTGGGAGAAAGTACCGGCTACTTGGGTTTGGGCCAGGTTGGTGTTGCCTGTCACTTTAAGAGTCTCAACCGTCGCGTTGGTGCCGACAAGCAGAGCGTTTAAGTTGTCCAGGGCTTTCTGGTTTTGGTCAGCAACCTGCTGTGAACAGTTGTCATTGCGAGGAGTCGAAGACGACGTGGCAATCTGATCTTGAGATTGCTTCGCGGAGTTTACACTGAGCGAAGTCGAAGTGCTCGCAATGACAGCACACGTTGTG
>Ga0210057_1002771_pt1 | contig 24770 bp, 29 predicted proteins | sample CryGeyCG2114_010_2_FD_183968 | JGI IMG/M metagenome (GOLD analysis project Ga0210057, IMG submission 183968) | Groundwater microbial communities from aquifer - Crystal Geyser CG10_big_fil_rev_8/21/14_0.10 (SPAdes) (version 2) | ecosystem: Environmental > Aquatic > Deep subsurface > Groundwater ...
GGACACTACTGCGCCTCCTTCAGGCGGTTGCGATCCAAAATCGTATCGTCGGGATAGACGTAGTGGAGCTCTGCCCGAGTCTTGACCGCGATGACATGACCGCAAGTCTTGTCTTCCACATACTTATGCACCTTCTCGGTTGGTCGCATGAGCGCACGTGAACCTAAAAGCCGATCCGACCCGAAGTAGATAAATCTACTTCGGGTCTTTTTTTGAAACGACACACATCCAACGTAATTGAATATCTGTGTTTTTTATCGGATACCATATATCGTCGTAATCCATCCAAAGACGCATGAATATTATCCTTCCCATTTTTATTATTTTGCCACTGTGCGGATCGGCGAGTTCGATAAAGTTTTTGCTCACTTTTTCAACAACACTAAAATGGCCGATATACCCTTCAAGCATCCAAGAAACAACGATAGCATTATTTCTTGTATTGTAGCGCACAAGGTCGTTCCATCGCGTATTTGTTTTTTCTTTCACATTAAGATTGAATTTTTTGAAAGCGTTCACTATATCTTTATTTGAAAGACCCTCTTCTGCTTTATACTTTGAAACAGTGATGACTTCTTTGTACGAGTGCTTTATACCAAAGTATTTTAAGACCATCTGAATAGTTGTTGGTCCACAAGCAGAATCATCACGTTGTTTTGTGGGAGAGATTTTCATAATAATCTCACTATAGCACGAAACAAGGTTTTCTTAAAACCAACCCAAAAATCCGCCGCGCATTCCTCCAGCGCCCAGCGCGACGGATACAAAATCCCCGTCGTTTGAAAAAAGAGCTGAGGCAAAGCAAAACTATTTTTGCGGGAGAAAAAAGGATTTGCTTGGCCTCGTCTGCATTTCGCCCCGCCACACTGCCCGAATATCTTTACGGGCAGAACCCCAAAAAGAAAAATGTCCTTTCCATTTTTAGAAAAAATCCACCCCCGCGAAAATCAAAAGAGCAAGGAACTTTTTTCTTTGTGGGTTGCCGAGTGAAGCGAGGCGGTGGCGGGGCTTTCGTGGAGCGTACGATTCAGTTTAGAGGAACCACGCGCTCCGCGCGTACCACATCATCTGTTTTGAAAATAAGTGCGAGCTTGGTACAATACAGACACTCCCGAATAAACAAAAACCCCTATAAGGGGGTTTTGGTTATTCGGGACGGCTGAGAATAATTATCTCAACTGTTTGTTTACCGAACTTACGAGCATCCTCGTAGTTTCTCATCCAGAAGTCAATCCGACAGCTAGTGCCGGTACAGAACCTGGAATATCTTGAGTTCATTCTATCTACCACGGTATATTTCTCACCGTTGATTAATAGTTCGGTGCCTATTGGCACGAAGTTAGCCGCAACTACGTTTTCTTTGTCCGCCTCACAAAGGTCGTAACCTCTGGCGGCAATACAAGGCGTGGAGTCGGTCTGACCGACTACAGAGTTGTAGGCGGTGGCGGTAACTGTCATCTTCTCAACCGGTTTTTCATACATGACCGGCAAAGAGGTGATAGAAGAAATCTGAGCAAGAAATTCGAAACTATTAGGCTGGGCGGCTGGCTCGGCAACGGCCATGTTGACCGGCAAGATGACTGCTCCGACCAAGAAGGCTAACCCCCTCTTAGTTAAGACATTCTTGGCTAGGCTTTTAAGCCTAGACAAGGGAACGTCGTCGTTTAAAAGTTTCATATTTTTAGTTACTTTTAGTGGTTTGGTCAGCCTACAATCCAAGACTGACCAGCTAGCCCCCTCGCGGGAACTAAAAAACCCCGTCTCCGGGATTTAATTTAGTATAGCACACTTTTGGGCTTTGTCAAGCCCCAAAGGCGCGATCTTGTCAAGGCTAGAATAGCCTGTTTTGAGGCTAATTTAGCCTTATCTAACCCATCTTAACTTTGAGCTTTTTGCCCTTTTTGGTGGTCACAAGTGGCATTTTTATGCGTAAAATGCCGTTTTTGATGGTGGCCTCGGAGGCTTCGGCGTCTATCTCCTCTGGGAGGATGACTGAGCGCGAAAATCGCCCCCAGTAGCACTCTTGGTAGTAGTAGTCCTCGTCGTGGATCTCCTCATATTTGGCCCTTTGGCCGTTAATACTGACCTCTTCAGAGGTGATTTGAATATCTATCTGACTGGGGTCCACTCCAGCTATGGGTGACTCAATAATGACGTTGTCGCCGGAGCGATAAACGTCGATAGCCAGCTGGCCTCCCCCATCTTCAGCCTCGCTGTCTTTCGAGGGGGCGGATTTGTGTAGGTGATTGGCCCGAGGCGGCATGGAGCTAGAGGCCTCGTCGCGGGTGACCAGTTCTTCGAAAAATTTCTTTGTATCGTCGTTTGCCATTTGGTTTTAGGTTAATTGGGGCGGGTCAATGTCTACGGCTTTGATTTCTTCAAAGTCCACCAGAACAAAAAACATGAAAGCACTGAGGTAGACGATAGTCCAGCTGAGTGGCCCTGTCTTCATTATAAGGTAGTTGAAAACTGCATGCAATAAAATTGCTAGTAAAAGTCCGACGCTGATGTGAAGCCCCAAAGACTTTTTCCGGAGTAAACCAATCGCCCAATGGTATCCTAAGGTGGCTCCAACTAAACAGTGCAAAAGCGTGGCGCCCAAAAACCGGAAGGTGGCGATTTCAAAGGCACGGCCACTGGAAAAAATAGTTTCGATAGCGCCTCCGTAATTGAAAAGAGAAGCAATGTTCTCCACCATAGCAAACCCAAGCCCAACGATAATGAGATAGCGCATGGCATCAATTGGTTCGCGGAAGTGTTTGTTGGGGCGGATGAGAAGGAAGACGGCTAAAAACTTTAGGATCTCTTCCACGCCGGCGAACAACGTGATAACGAATGGATGTTCGCGGAAAAAGCCGGCTGGATAAAGGTGCTTATCTAGGTAAAACTGAACGAAGAGTGCTAAAAATGTCACTGCTGAACCTAAAATTAGAGCGTAGAGCATCATGTGAAACGGCATGGGGTGTCGACGATGCTGAAAGTTGAAAAAAGTCAGCCAAATTATGGTTGGTAAAAATCCGAGTAATATCACTCCGGCAACGTTGAGCGTCATTACTTTTATTTTACCACAGACTTAGTCCCAACTCTGGACCATCAACAATTCACTGCTCTCTTGATTGGGCAGTAATCCCCAAACTTCTTCGGTTACGAAAGGCATAAAGGGGTGGAGCATCTTGAGGCAGCCACTTAAGATGTCTATCAAAAGCTTTTGAGCGGATTGTTTTTCTTGGGCTGATCCTTCAGAGATGTTTTTCTTGGAGGCCTCAATAACGACATCGGCGAAGGTGTGCCAGAAGTAGTGATAAGCTTTTTCGCCGGCAAGGTGGAGGCGGTACTCTTCGATGTCTCGGGTGATTTCTTTTTTAACGGCTTCAAACTCAGCGAAAGTTTTAGCATCTTGTTCGATTAACTCAGCACTGTTTGGTTGATAGTCTTCAATGTTCATTAAAACAAAGCGGGTGGCGTTCCAAATCTTATTAGCAAAATGCTTGTAGCCCTTGATTTTATCTTCCGATAGGCGGATGTCAGCTCCAGGGGCAGCCCCGATGATTAAGCTCATGCGGGTGGCGTCGGCACCGTACTTTTGAGCCATCTCCAGCGGATCAATACCGTTGTTTAGAGACTTACTCATCTTTTTGCCGTCGGCGGCTCGAACTAAACCGTGAAGGTAAACAGTTTTGAAGGGCACTTCCCCAAGCAAAAATCCAGTCATTAAAACCATTCTGGCAATCCAGAAAAATAAAATATCATAGCCGGTCTCCAGTAAATTGGTTGGGTGATATGTCCGGAGGTCTTCGGTCTCCTCGGGCCAGCCCAGAGTAGAGAATGTCCACAGTCCAGAGCTAAACCAAGTATCTAAAGTGTCGGGGTCTTGGGTCCAGCCGTCGCCGATTGGCGCCTCTGTACCAACATAGATTTCTTCGGTATCCGCCTCAGGCGGATCGGCCTTGGGCCGATACCAAACTGGGATTTGATGACCGTACCAAATCTGCCGACTGATGCACCAGTCGCGCAAGTTATCAATCCAATGATAATAAATGCGCTCAAAGTTTTCTGGGATAATTTTAACGCCACCATTTTCTACGGCTTTTTTCATTAACTCTTTTAAAGTTGTTTCTTGGCCTGGCTCTAGACCGGGAATGCCTTGCCCGGTAAGCGGCACCGGCATAGTAAAAGATTTATTCACATCAATAAACCATTGCTTTAAAATTTGGGGTTCAATCATGCCATTGCCTCGACTGTTGATGGCAACGCGGTGAATATAGTTTTCGTCTACCTTAACGAGGAGCCCTCTCTCTTTAAGCTTCTCAACTATTTTAGGCCGGGCTTTTTTGATGTGCTCGCCGGCAAGCTCGCCAGCGATTGGCAGCAATAGGCCTCGAGTATCAATGATCTGTTCTTTTTCTAAATTGTGACGCTGGGCAATTTCAAAGTCCGCCAGGCTGTGGGCTGGGGTGATAGTCATCACTCCAGTACCAAACTCCATATCAATGGCTTCGTCTTTGATAATAGTGGCCTTGATCTTCCCGTTGATCCATTCAACTTCAATTTGATCGCCGTGGTTGTATTTTTTATAACGCTCATCATTCGGATGCATCACGACATACTTATCGCCGAACTTGGTTTCGGGCCGCGCAGTACCAATTTCAAATGGACCGTATTTAAAGTAATAAAATGGCGCTTTTTCTTCAATCCAGTCTACCTCATCATCAGAAACAGTGGTTTGCATCTTAGGATCCCAGCTAACGATGCGATCGCCTCGATAGATAAGACCGGCCTCGTACATGCGCTTAAAGGCAGTGCGTACGGCTAGCTCGCGTTTTTGGTCCAAAGTGAAGGCTTCACGGCTCCAATCCAAAGAAGCGCCCATGGCCTCAATCTGGCCGACAATAGTGTCGTGGCTTTCTTTAGCAAATTGATTAACTCGCTCGAGAAAAACTTCTCGGCCAAGGTCGTGGCGAGTCTTTTTTTCACGCTTGTATAACTCTTTTTCTACTTTCTCCTGGGTAGCAATGGCGGCGTGGTCGGTGCCCGGTAGCCAGAGAGTTTTGTCTCCTTTCATGCGGTGATAGCGAACTAGGATGTCTTCAACCGCGAGCATGGCGGCGTGGCCCATGTGCAGGGTGCCGGTAACATTGGGTGGAGGTAGAACAATTGAGAAAACTTCTGGGTTCGGATTATCCGCCCGAGGCGGATTCGCCTCGGGCGAAAAAAAACCCGAGTCGGCCCAACTCTTATAAATCTTCGGTTCGGTGTCTTTGAAGTTATAGGCCTTATCCATTTTTTAGTGCGTAGTGCGTAGAAAATTAGTACGTAGTATTCATTCATAATAGCCGTAAACACCTCCAAAAATCAACTGTGCGAGGTTTCACCTCGACCAGTTGAGGGTTAGAGGGAGAGGTTGGAGTCGGCTATCAGGGGGTAGGAGCGGCCGGTGAGATGGGAAATGTAGCCGGCGACAGCTATCATGGCGGCATTATCGGTATTAAACTCCATAGATGGGCAGACAAACTGAAGACCATTTCGCTCGCAGGCCTCTTTGAGAGCCTGGCGCAGCGCTTGATTGGCAGCTACTCCCCCGCCTAGGAACACGCTCATGGCGCCGAACTCGTTGGTGGCTCGCATGGTTTTTTTAACTAACACATCGATGACTGCAGATTGAAAGCTGGCGGAGAGGTCTTGGACGAGCTTTAGAGGAATATCTTTTTTAGATTCACTGGTTGGCTTTAATCCGTCGGCGTTATAGTAGCCCTGATCGCGCAGAAGATATAGCACTGAGGTTTTTAAACCTGAAAAACTAAATTCGTAGCCAAATTCATTAATCATCGGCCGAGGCAGGTCAAATGCCTTTGGGTCGCCGTCTTTAGCAAAAGCCTCTATCTCGGGCCCGCCCGGATAGGGCCGGTTGAGCATGCGAGCAACCTTATCAAAGACCTCACCCACGGCATCGTCTCTAGTTTCGCCCAACTTCTCAAACTCGGTTAAAGAATTGAATAAGGCTAGAATGGTGTGGCCACCGGAGACTAGTAGCCCGATGGCCGGAAAATCTAATATCGGATCCCGGGTCAAGCCCGGGATGACAGTCGGAGGGGTTGATGTGAGTAAAAAACTGTACAGGTGAGCCTCTAGATGGTTGGCGCCGATAACCGGCTTATTGAGCTTTTGGCCAAGCTCAACCGCGAAGGTGACACCCGTCCAAAGAGCAGGCTCCAGGCCCGGACCAACAGTCACAGCAATTAAATCAAATTCTTCTGTGCCGATTTCCTTAAAAAGAATCGGCAGGTTTTTGAGATGTTCACGCTTGGCAAGATTTGGTACCACGCCACCCCACTCCTTATGAATCTCAATCTGGCTATGAACAATATTCTTTAAAACTTGAAATTTTGGTGCGTTAAGGTCACCCGTAGCCTGCCTCGCTGGGGCGCAGTCAAGGTGGGCCTCAACTAAAGCGATAGAAGTCTCATCACAGCTGGTTTCGATAGCAAGAATGCGCATAAAGGATGAAGGATGAAGGATGAAGGATGAAGGATGAAGGATGAAGGATGAATTCGGAATTATGGATATAGGATAGCAGATAGGGCTAATTTATTGAAATTCAAAGCCCGGGCGTTAGCCCGGGCTCGTACTTCACACTTCTTTCTTCGTACTTCTGATTAACGCTTCAAGCTCACCCGAGGACCGTCCTTGAGGACCGTCCTCAAGGACGGTCCTCGGGGCTTGCGGGGTTTTTGGGGGATTGCTTCGTCGTCTTTGCTCCTCGCAATGACAGCAAATATTATTCTATCTCTTGGACCACTGTGGTCGACGTCTGGCCCCAGCACCAGAACTCTTTACTTGTTTTTCGGTTCTAGTTTTTTTCGTTGTCGTTCGGTGCGGGGCTTCGCCGCCGATTAACGCTTGCTCCACTGCGGACGGCGCCTCGCTTTCTTGAGTCCTGGTTTCTTTCGCTCCACTACTCTGGCGTCTCTGGACAGGAAACCTTCTCGCTTTAGTTTTTTTCTAAGCTCCGGGTCATGTTTGGCTAGGGCCTGGGCGATGCCATGACGAATGGCTTCGGCTTGGCCGGTGATACCACTGCCATGAACCACAACTGTAACACCAACGGCACTCTTTATATCGGTTAACTCAAGCGGAGCTAATACAGCATACTGCTGTTTAGGGCTTGGGAAATAGGCCTTGTAGTCCTTGTTGTTAATCGTGATGCCTTTGGCGCCCGGATAAATGCGGACTTGGGCGGTAGCACTCTTTCGGCCACCTCGGCCGGTCTCGTACTTCCCAGCTGGGACCTTCTCTGGCTTACGGGCTGGAGCTTTTTTTAGTTTTTGAGATTTTCTTATTGCCATAAATATTAGACTTCTATTTTTAAACGATTCATCCAACGCTGGCGTAGACGGTTTTTCGGTAGCATGTTGAATACTGCTTTTTCGATAACAGTCTTTGGATCACGCTCGAACTGCTGTTTGTAGGTCATCTCTTTCAGGTGCCCCATGTAGCCGGTGTGGTGGTAGTAAATCTTCTTTTCTTGGTCGCCGGTCATTTTCACGCTCGCAACGTTCTTAATAACCACGGTGTTTTTGCCGAGGAGATTTGGAACATAATCAACGTCATTCTTACCCTGAAGAATGTGAGCGGCCTCTGAGGCTACTCGGCCGACCGCACGGTTTGCGGCGTCGATGACGTATTCAACTTTTTTTACGGGTTTCCCGATACTCTTAGTTGCCATATTAAACCATGTTTAATTACTTTTTTTTACGATTGAAGCTTTCGGCCACGACCTCTGCCACGAAGCGACGAGAGAGGTGTATATTGCTATACAGTCTTGAGGAGCGACACCGGCAGAGGTCGCGGCCGGCGCTCCGTAGGTACGGAAATTTTCCCTTATCGCTGCGTTGCTCGCGCTCGCAGGTTCGACATCCTGCTTCGCGCTCGAGCCTTGCGCTAAGGGGAAAATTTCTCGTATCAATTGTGAAAAAAAGTAGTTAAACATGGTTGGTTAGACGAATTCAATTATTGCCATCGCGGTCCCGTCGCGTTTGCGAGTTTTGGCAGTTTTAATTATCCGCAGATAGCCACCTTTTCTGTCCTTATACTTTGGAGCTAGCTCGTGATAGACCTTGTAGGCTGCTTTTTTGGGAAGTTTGGCCATAAGCAGTCTTAGTTTTGATATCTCCTCTTTTTTTGCGAGGGTGATGTACTTTTCAACTACTGGCCTGATTTCTTTAGCCCGAGCGAGAGTGGTAGTCATCTTCCCCTTTTCAATCAAATTAGCCGCTAAAGATCTGCGAAAAATTACCCTGGGTCCTTTTTTCCTTCCGAATTTTCTTGTAGCTGGCATGATAGTTTAATTACTTCTTTTTACTGGCTTTCTTGGCTTTTGGCTTCTCTTCTTCTTCTGGCAAAGCTTCGACTTCTGGAGCGTCTTCAGATAGGGCTTCTTCTTCCGCGGGAGCTGAGCCACCGACGAGCGAAGTGAGCGCCGTGTCAAAGTGTTTGGCTAAAATTCGTACCGACTCAGTCAAAGCGTCCTTTGGGCTGATTCCACCGTCGGTGTCGATAATAAAGCGAACTTTGTTGTAGTCAATTCTGTCACCAACTCGCATGTTTTCTACGGTGAAGTTTACTTTGCGGACTGGGGAGAAAATCGCGTCGATTTGGATAACGCCGACTGGCAAAGTTTCTGACTTAAGCTGGTTAACGGACATATAGCCCAATCCTTTCTGTACGGTTAACTCAATTTCTAGGTTGGTGTTTTTTTCGGTTATTGTGGCAATGTGCTCATCTTTATTAAACACCTGAACACGTCCGGTGTTGGCGATGTTCTTCGCAGTAACTTCGCCCTCCCCTTTGGCGGTAAGAGTAAGAGTTTCTGGTTCATCTCCAGCGAAAGAAAAACGAATCCTTTTTAAATTCAGGGTTAGCTCAACAACGTCTTCCAGAACACCCTTAATGGTGGTGAACTCATGGCCGACGCCCTTAATTTTGACCTGAGTGATAGCGGCGCCCGGCAAAGAAGACAATAAAACTCGTCTAAGGGCGTTGCCGATGGTTAAGCCATAACCGCGATAAAGGCCTCCTATATCAAAGACGCCTCGAGTAGCCTCTTCTTCGATGGTCTTTATGCTAATACTTTCTGTTAAGTTAACTTTTTCCATAAATATTAAAATTAATTGGTCAGCACCAATATTATTTTGCTGTTTTTGAATAATAATCAACGACTTTTGAGATATCAAATGGGATATCAAGATCGACTGGCATAGAGACTACTGTGCCAGTTATGTTTTTTGGGTCTACTTTTAGCCAGGCTGGAGCATCGTGGTCCATCAGGCTCTCTGGTAATTCCTTAAATAGAAGCAGTCCGCTAGACTCATTTCTAACAGAAATAACATCTTTTTCCTTTACGAGGTAAGACGGCACCTTCATCTTCTTTTTACCAACCATAATGTGTCCGTGGCCGACTACTTGCCTGGCAACAGAGCGAGAAGGCGCAAAGCCAAGTCGGAAAACAACGTTATCTAGTCTGCGCTCCAAAAGGCTCATTAGAGCTGGACCCGTGGTGTCGCTTTTTGAGCTAGCCTTTTTAAAATAGTTTAAAAGCTGCTTTTCGCGTAGGCCATAGGTATAGCGGAACTTTTGCTTTTCAGCGAGCTGCTCGGAGTACTCCGATGGAGCCCGGCGACGGCTTTTGCCGTGCTGACCAGGTCGCTGAGGCCGACGGGCCATAGCCGACTTTGGACCAGTGCTCCTGTGGGGCTTTAGAAATAGCGGAATTCCGAGCCTTCTTTCTTTTTTAGAGGTTGATTTAAACATATGTATTAATGCGTAGTGCTTAGTGCTTAGTGCTTAGCGCGTAGTGCGTAGTGCTTAGTGTTTAGTGCTTAGTGCTTAGTGCTTAGTGCGTAGTGTTTAGTGCTTAGTGCTTTAGACTCGGCGGACTTTCTTAGGCTTTGGACCATTGTGTGGGATTGGGGTGATATCGTGAATTCCAAGTAGGTTGAACCCTTGGTTTACAAAAGATCGAACGGTGCTATCTCGCCCCCCGCCAATACCATTGAGATAAATCGTGATGTTTTCAAGTCCGGCTTTTTTCAATTTTTCAGCAAGAGCGTCAACTACCTTTGACGCGGCGAAAGGAGTGGCTTTCTTGGGTCCTTTGAACCCAAGGGCTCCTGCAGTAGACCAGGCCACCACATTTCCCTTCAAGTCAGTAACGGTAACAACGGTGTTGTTGTAACTGGCTTTTACATAAATACAGCCGTCAATAAATTTTTTCTTGGCTTTCTTTGACGCGGACTGGCTGACCGCGCTCTCCATATCAGCGGTCTCTTTTAAGAGAATCTGATCGTCTTGTTTTGTTACTTTTTTCTTTCCCATATTATGATGGCTACTTAAGGTCTACCTTTCTCTTACCAGATCCGGCTGTCTTTCTGGTGTTGCCCCGAACTGTTCGAGAGTTGGTCTTGGTGCGCTGACCTCTTGCTGGAAGACTCCTAGCGTGTCGGCTGCCCCGATAGCTACCCAAGTCCTTTAGCAAAAGGATGCTCTGCTTTATCTGACTGCGGAGTTCTCCCTCAACCTTAAACTTCTGGTCTAAGTATTCTTTTATAGCATTCACCTCTCCCGCTTCTAAGTCTTTTGCGCGCTTGTTCGGGTCAATCTTGGTTGCAGCAAGGATTTCCTTAGAACGAGTAAGACCCACACCGTAAATATAGGTGAGGGCTATTTCTGCTCTTTTTTCATCTGGGATGTTAATACCTGCAATACGCATAGGATAGTTAATAGTTAAAAGTTGAAAGTTGAAAGTTGAAAGTTGAAAAAGTTTAGCCTTGGCGTTGCTTATGCTTTGGGATCTCACAAATAACACGCACCCTTCCCTTGCGCCGAATGACTTGGCACTTTTTACAAATTGGTTTTACGGAAGTTCGAACTTTCATTATGATATTTATTTTCTTCTTACTATCCTCCCTCTCTGATCATCGTAGGGACTAAATTCCATCATGACTCTGTCGCCAGGAATAATTTTGATGCGATACATTCGCATCTTGCCGGACAAATGACCAAGTATCGCAGGAGTAGATTCATCAGAACCATCTAGACGAACTCTAAACATACCACCAGGTAGAGCTTCTTCGATAGTTCCTTCCGCTTTTTTTACTTCTTTGGTATTTGGCACTTTTTTTATCTGATTTTGGCCAGATAATTAATTAATCGTTGCTCAGAGTTTCTGGAGCAACGATTTGAATATACTAGCAGAAGAATGGGACTTTCGTCAAGCCTCGTGACACCAAAGTCTCTTCCTATGTTGCTATTCAATATTAATAGTAATCTTGCCCTCGTTACCAGGCACGGACTGAACCCAAAATGGCCAAAGAGAAACGTTGGCGTTCTCCACCCCCGGGACAGAGAGGATAATGGCCTTAAGTTCGGCTTCGGACTTGCTCTTCATTTTTGTTTTTAAGGCTTCAGTATCTATCTTTTTGCCAAGACTGGCCTCGTAATTAACTGGCAAGGTCATCTGTCCGGCGGCAGGATTTTGTACGCTAACCACGCCGTAGTCTAGGCGACTACTCCAAATAGTATACTGCTCGGACCTCTCAGCCATTAGACTGGCCTCAACTAGGCTTTGAAGGTTTCCTTCTTTAAATGCAAGAGCGGCGAGCTGAGCTTCGGTGAGAATGGTAAATTTACCATCGCTTGAAACGTTGGCATCTACGGCTTGTTTAAAAATAGTAAACTTTGTAGCAGTGTCTAAAATCTTGAACTCACCTGGGGCTTGCTCGGTAAGCTGGGCAGAGAGTTTTTCTTCGATCATCTTGGCGCTTTCGGTTTTCGCAGTATTAAGATCGGCCTCGGTCGGAACCTGAGTCTCCCCGACAAATCCACCACTGGTTCCACTCTTTAATTCTCCATAGAAATCATCAAACTTGTCGGAGCCAGAAAAACCAGGGATAGTAAGCTTTAGGACTGGACCAACGTTAGATTCGCTGCCAGCTTCATCGGCGAGAACATCTACTTCAATACTAGATGGGATGACTTTGCCACTTTGGATTTTTGCGCCAGGGACGATTATTCCGCTCTTTAGTCGAAAGATCAAACCATCTGGAGTTTCAAATCGCGTATTAACAACCAAAGACTGGGAAGCAGAGCTGTGAGCGTTGTAGATAGTAAGCTTGCCAGTGGCTTTCCTCTCCACGAATTTCTTACCGGTGGCTGGAAACTTCATAGTGAGGGCATCTCGCTTAATAAAGATTTGTCCGGGAATCGTGTTGGTCTCAAAGTTGACTGCGGTCACTGAGCTGTCTACTAAAACTCCTTTGTCGAAAACCCAGGCTTCTTTTTTGGTTACGATGGTGGCCTGGGCCCTCGGAAGGACTGCGATCGCAACATAGGCCAGGAAGATAATGGCGACCAAAACAAATCCAAATATTGTTTTCCGGCTTTTAGGGAGGGCTAGTCTAGGGCGCGCAAAGCGAGTTTTTTTAATGGGCCTAGTCGGCTCGCCTAGCTCCCATTCTGGGACGTCCTCTTCTAGATTATCATTTTCTTGATGCGGGGGGCGGATTGTAGCGGGCGGGACATCCTCGTCTACCACTCGACTTCGACGACGAACTGTTACTGGCACCACGACTTCGGCTGGAACTCCTTCAGCTGGAGCGGAGATTTCTTCTTCGTCTTCTTCATCTTCTTCGTCTTCCTCATCTTCTTTTTGTTGGCTTACCGGAACGATGTCGCTAAACCGTCGACGGCGCTCCTCTAAGAACGGGTTGGTGGCCGGGATACCGGCTTTTTCGGCAAAGGCTAGAACCTCCTCATCCACCGACTCTATATATAGCGTTTTATCTAATACCTCGGCCTCTCGCTTGATAAGTTTGAAGTTGCTAAGCGACTCTCCAAAACGAGAAAATCGAGGAATAGAAAAAACTACTACTCCCTCTTCAGTATCGATGAGCTTCTCGGCGATTAGAGTCGGCTCATCATTTTTATTAACTGTAATTTTTTTAATATCTGGCATTTTTCTAGGAGTCTTGTAATAGTCGGGCGCGTTGCTGTGTTATTTTTTCTAGAGCCGGGCTAGTTTTTTTAATTTCTAAATTCTTAACAGCACCGACAAGAACGGTGTTGTTTTGCAGTGCACTTATCTGCACGTTTAATTTTAGTTCAAAATTGAACTTTTCGCCAATGAACTTTTTGTCCACAGGCCGGATTTGGAGCGAAATGCCCAATCGCCTCTTCAAAGACGGGTCATTTAGCATATCACCAATGAATAAAAAAGAGTGGGTATATATTCTGCTTAAGTCTGCTTTTCTTTGATACTGCTCTATCCCCCTTAAGAGAACTGCGGCTTCTTCGCTAATAATTGTTTCTAGCTTTTTCAAAACTGGGATGCTGGCAGATTTATTTTGGTAAATTTTAAATACTTCGATGGCTTCGCTCTTGGCAACACCCAGCGAGCGAGAAATGGCATTGAAAAGCTTGTCGGTACCCCAAGTGATTTTATCTAAATAGTAAAATGCTTGACCTCGACTGCGATAGAAAGCGGTTTCTGCCAGGCCAATTTCGGCTAGTAAGAAGTCTTCTTCCTTTTCCGTTGAAGAAAAAATCAAATCGCTGACAACCCCGGCCGACTCTTTAATAAGCGCGATTTCTTCTTCGGGCAAAATTGAATAGATTCCCTGAAGCAGACTTTTGCTAACAATAGTTTGCTCGCACCAAAGTTCTAAAATCTTTGCCTTAAAACCAACCGGGTGGCTGACTCGATTCTTATCTAATTTTATATTGAGAAACTCGGCACTGAATAGGGCTAAATTAATATCGCTTGATTCAGTCTTCTTCCCGGCGCGAATGCGTTGATTTGAAAAAATTTTCCAAAGTCCCTTTGATATTGTGTTTTCCAACTCAGTTTGCGTAATAATGGTTTCTGGGTCGGGCCGAGGGAGAGAAACCCCGGATCGCCCGGTGGTAGCCAGCCGATGATTGGGCAAAATTAAATACTGGTAGTTCTGGGACTTGTTGAGATGCTCAGAGCAGAGCTCTTTTAAAGCCAAGAGGATGTCTGACTCTGAATTTGACTTTGCCTCTTTAGTGAAGCTTTCTTCGATAAAAATTTGGTCGACGTGAGATATTGCAAAACTAAGGCTCACTAAATAATCACAAATCTCAATGACCGCCATGATCCGGTTCTCTGAAAATGGGTCTTTGATAGTTTTAGAAATTTTTTCTAGGCTTGGCAGTGGGCGTACCATATCTTTCTATTATACACTGCGGAGCCATGTTATACTGCTCATATATTCTTTAACTTTTTAAAATATGTTTATAACAATTTCTAGGTTATTTTTGCTAAGTGCCCTCGCCGCCCCACTCTGGTTGGTTCGAAGTACATTTTTCCCATTTATTAGCGTTAAGGTGATTTTTTTTAGGATAGTAGTGGAGCTGGCTCTCCTCTTTTTTGTTGCTGCCGTAATCTTAAGCAAAAATCCGAAAGAGGCGCTTAAAAAGTATTACCCGAGACTGAAAAATCCCATTGTCTTAGGAGTGATTGTTTTCGCCATTGTCGCCTTTGTAACGGCGCTAACCGGGAGCCACCCCCTCAATTCTATTTGGTCAAACTTTGAGCGTGGAGATGGAGCCTTTCAGATTATCCACTATGCGCTTTTCTTTATATTAACCGCTCTTTTACTTGATTCTAAAAAGCACTGGTTAACCGCTCTTTGGATTCATGTCGTGGTAAGTTTTTCCACAAGCCTTTATGCCCTAGCTCAATTGCTATACAGGGCGGGTTCCCCCAACTGGGTTATCGCCACAAGTAATCGAGTTTCTGGCACACTCGGCAACCCCTCCTACCTTGCAGCTTATTTAATTTTTACTCTCGTAGTTATTATTTACCTAATGAAAGAAACAAAGAGTATCGGCATTCGCTGGATGCTCTCAGTTCCATTGCTATTTGAGGCTTTTATCATTTTAAAAACTGGAACCCGAGGAGCATTCTTAGCAATTATTATTGCTGGGTTGGTATCTCTAGGAATTAATTTGTTTTTAACCAAGCAAAAAAAAACGAAGATGATTCTCTTGATGGCCTTGCTTTTGCCGGTAGCGCTAATGGTGGTCTTCTTTACGACTGCGAAAGCCGACGTTTGGCAAAAAGTGCCGCTTTTCGGCCGGCTAATTGACTTTACGAGTGCGGTCACTGACATTCAACCAAGAATCTGGACATGGACTTCGGCGGTGTCGGCTGGGTTTGAGCGTCCCCTTCTTGGGTGGGGGTTAGAAAACTTTTCTGAACCCTTTGACTCTTATTACAATCCAAAGCACTTTGGCATTGAATCTTTCTTTGACAGGACGCACAACGTATTTCTTGAATACTTTGTTAGCGGCGGGGTGGTGCTATTGCTAGCTTGGCTTTCTATTTTCTTCTTCTACTATCGAGACTTGGTGAAGAGAAAGAAAGATTGGTGGTGGGCTGTGTTGTTTAGCTTGCCAGTTGCCTACTTTATCCAAGGCTTTTTCTTGTTTGATGTTTTGGCGATTTATTTAGTTTTATTTCTCTTTCTTGGACTGTTTATCTTCACCAGAAAAGAGGTGGAACCGATTAGGCTAAGCCCGGCTAGCTTGAATCCAATCTCAACGAGCTACCTGATTGTTGCCCTAGCGATTATTTTGCCAAGTATTTATTTGACCGGCTATCGTCCACTCCAAAAAAATCTGCTTCTGGCTACCGCCCTGCAATACGACCAGATGGCGCTTGGCACTCCGATTAAAACGCAGGCGGATGGGCAGGCTGTTTTAGATCGACTGAAAGTGGCAAGCAAGGCCTACGACACAGCGTACAACTACCCCTCGGTTGTCGGTCAAGAAGAAACGGTGGGCTCTATGATGAAGTTCGCGCTTGCCAGTGAGGAAAAACTCCAGCAAATCCCTGCGCTAGCAAACTATGAGCCAACCAGAATGCTTTTGAAAAGCTTAGCTGACAAATCACACAACTGGTTGGGATCGGTTGAAAAAAATAGCCCTGGAACAAAGAGTAGCTTTCTGGGAGCGGTTGTGGATATTCAGTTTTCTTTAACCCCGACTGCTGATGGAAAATCTATGCAAATACTAAACCCGGAGTACCTAAACCGTGGGCGAAGCGAACTGGAGAATTTATTTTCTATCGCACCGACACGAATAGAATTTGTTCGAGTCTTGCTCAGACTCTCTCAAATCACTGGTGATCAAACGGGATACATAAAGTGGCTGGGAGTGGCCCAAGATCTTCGCCCAGATATAGATTGGTCAGCCGCCAAGTAAAAGTGACTCCGGGCTTGCCCTGGGAGTGAAAGGCGACTGTTTTTCGCCGGTCCAAAGGACGAGCGGTCGCCCTTCTACTACGGTGTCCAACGAGAGAATGCCAGAATAACGGCAAATAAGGATACGGAAACTAATAAGCTGTAACGTAGAAACTTTGCGGTTAATTCTTCTTGGAAGTAACGGCGGATTGTTTCTGTGCTTAAAAAAGCGAATAAAGTGGCGAGGCTAGCCGCACTAGTAAATTCGATTGGCAGAAGACTGATGGCCCAGATTATCTCAAGATTGACTAACGTAAGGGAAAAAACCGTAGCTGTTAAGAAGCGGGTTTTACTCTGATTGTTTATTCTGAAAAATTCTCGAATAATGTGGAATAAAAACAAAACTAAAAGTAGGAATTTAAAAATAGCAGGCAGGGCATCGGTCTTTTCGCTGGCGAAGTAGAGTAAAAAACCCTGATAAAGAACGCTTAAGTAGAGCAAATAGTAGGCCTGGGCCCGACGAATGAAGAGTAGCTGTTTAATACCTATTAAAAGATAAAAGAGTGCGGCGAAGAATACCGCAAAGGCAACCGATGGGTAAACTGCGCTGGTCTTAGGGATGTCGATGGCGAACTTAGTGGTAATTAGGAAGGTAAATATCAGAAGGAATAAGAAGGTGAAAAAAAGTCGACGGGCGTTTGCTAGCGGGTTGAAGTAAAGAATCAGGGCCAAAACTATAAAGCCCAAAGACATCGGCCAGGGAAAATTATAGAGCTCAACGATCAAAACGGCTAAACCGAAAATCGTGGCTTTTATAATTGCTGGGTAAAGACTCCCGCTGGGAGGACGGGTTATTCTAGCGCCAAAGTTAACTAGAAAATTCTTGGCTTTTCGCATCGCCTTACTTACTGTTCACCGTTATCTTGGGCAGGGACTTTTCAAAGCTGATGGAGATCTTGTCGCCATCTTTTATCTGCCCACCGATTAACTGGTCGGCCATCTTGTCTAAGATGGTGCGTTGTATAAGCCGGGCGATTGGCCGGGCACCGTAGTCGGGATCAAAGCCATTCTCAACGATGTAGTCTCTGGCTGAGTCGCTGATTGTAATTTCAATCTTACGGCTGGACAAGCGCTTTTGGATTTTATCTAACTGAATATCAACGATTTTCTCAATATCTTTTTTCTTGAGTGAGTCAAACACGATTATCTCATCAATTCGGTTTAAAAACTCTGGCTTGAAATTGTCTTTGAGCTCTTCGCGCACCCGGCTCTTAAAGTCTTTTTCGTCTTCTTCGATTTTGTTTTTGGTTAATCCCTCAAAGCCAAGATTACTCATCTGCTGGAAGTACTCACTGCCAACGTTGCTGGTCATGATGATTATAGAGTTTTTGAAGTTGACAACTTTGCCGTGAGCATCGGTCAAACGACCGTTGTCCAAGATCTGGAGCAAAATATTAAAGACTTCTGGATGGGCTTTTTCAATCTCGTCAAAAAGAATCAGGCTGTATGGCTTGTGGCGAATTACTTCAGTGAGCTGGCCCCCTTCTTCAAAGCCAACGTAGCCCGGAGGAGAACCAACGAGCCGACTGACGGCGTGCTTTTCCATGTACTCACTCATATCAATGCGAACTATGGCCTTCTCATCGTTAAACATAAACTCAGCCAAGGTTTTGGCGAGTTCGGTTTTTCCAACTCCGGTCGGACCGAGGAACATAAATGAGCCCAAGGGCTTGTTCTCGTCAGAAAGTCCGGCTCTGGCTCGGCGAAGCGAACTGGCCACGGCACGAACGGCATCGTTTTGGCCGATGACCCTTTTCTCTAAGACGTCTTCAATGCGCTGAAGCTTCTCGCCCTCCGACTCCAGCATTCTGGTGATAGGAATACCAGTCCAACGACTCACTACCGCAGCGATATCTCCCTCGTCAACTACCTCTTTTAGAAAATTGGTCCCGTCTATCGACTTAGTTTTTTTACCACTCGTATCAAAATTTTTCTCTTCAAAGGCCTTGGCTTCTTTTTCTGCTTGGGGCAACTCACCATATAAAATCTGGGCTACCCGCTCTAGGTCAGCCTCTCTTTCGGCTATTTCGGCTTCTTTCTTTAGCTCATCAATGCGCTTGCGCAGATTATGGAACTGCTCAAAAGTCAGCATCTCTGCTCGCCAGCTACCAGAGAGGTCATCATTTTCTTTATTCAGCGCCTTGAGCTTACTCTCTATCTCTTTTAGGCGGGTTTCTTGCTCAGACTGCTTCTTGCTCTTGCGAGTTTTTGCAGTTGCAGATTTGGCAGTAGTTTTTTTCTTGGGTAGCTCGGCCTCAAGGGCGCGACGCTCAATTTCAAGACGAGTAATTTCTCTTCGGAGCTTATCAATCTCGGTTGGCGTGGACTCACTCTCCATCTTAAGAGCGGCCGCGGCCTCGTCAATAAGGTCAACAGCCTTGTCCGGCAGGAAGCGGTCGGTGATGTACCGACTAGAAAGATTAACGGCCGCAATTAACGCACTGTCGGCAATGCGTAGGCCATGGTGGACTTCATATTTTTCTTTAAGGCCTCGCAAAATAGCCACGCTATCCTCAATGGTGGGCTCCTCAACCATGATGGGCTGGAACCTGCGCTCTAGGGCCGGGTCTTTTTCAATGTGACGCTGATATTCTTTGATGGTGGTAGCGCCAATGGCGTGGAGCTCCCCTCTGGCCAGAGGTGGCTTGAGTAAGTTAGAGGCGTCTACTGCTCCTTCGGCTGCACCCGCACCCACAATCATGTGAATCTCATCAATAAACAAAATCAAACGGCCGGAGGCGTTTTGAATTTCTTTTACAAATGCTTTTAAACGATCTTCAAACTCACCGCGAAACTTAGTACCGGCGATAAGTGAACCAATGTCGAGCATTATGACCTCTTTGCCTTTTAAGGTTTCGGGGACCTCTCCAGAAACTATTCGCTGGGCCAACCCTTCAACGATGGCGGTTTTTCCAACTCCCGGCTCACCAATTAGCACTGGATTATTTTTGGTTCGGCGAGAAAGTACTTGGATCACTCGACGAAGCTCGTCTTCTCGGCCGATTACTGGATCGAGCTTACCCTCTTTGGCTTTTTTGGTAAGGTTGACGGCGTATTTTTCTAAAACCTGGAATTTGCTTTCCGGGGTTTCATCAGTCACGCGAGCACTGCCCCGCAGGCTGGCCAGAACTTTAATAGCGGCTTCTCTTTCTAATCCGGCTTGCTTTAGCAGGGCTGAACCAGATGAGTTGGTTTCTAAAACTGCTAAAAGCAGGTGTTCGCAGGAGATGAACTCATCTTTTTGAGCTAGTGCGATTTTAGCGGCCCGCTCTAATACTGCCATTAGCTCTTGAGAAAGATAAAGCTGGCCAATGCTGGCGGTAGTGTGAATCTTGGGCATCTGCTTCAGCTCTTCTTGGATGGCCTTATCAAGCTCCTCGATATCCACGCTAGACTTAACCAACATAGGCACGACAAGCGTCTGCTCGTCATTAATTAGACTGGAGAGGAGATGGACGGCCTTAAACTCACCGTGGCTGTTAGAGCCGGCGAGCTCTTGGGCGTTTTGCAGGGCCTCTTGGGCTTTGATGGTGAAACGGTTGAAGTTTTTATTATTCATATTTGATTTGAAAAATCCTTTTTGGTTGAGAATGTTTTATACATCTATATTATACCACTATAGGCTTGAATTAATTTCAAGTTGGAAGAATATTCTACTACAAAACTAAAAATCTGGCAATTTAAGGCGCGCGAATTCAAATCTGAACTGCACCACCTAGCGAAAATCAAAGCTGCGACGTAGGTATACTTAAAACAAGTAATATCTACTAGCCCATGTATACACAATTCAACAAAGAAAGCAGGATTGCGCTCGCAGCTCTGCTACGAGCCAAGCACTCTCCCAAAGAGTGCGCAGAGCAGTTAGGAATGAGAAAGTCTTCAATCACCAGAGAAATCGCACGCAACTCAAACGAATACGGAACATATACCGGAGTAGCGGCACACAGGAAACATTGCGAAAGGAGAAAACAGGGCAAGGCTCCCAGCCTGAAGATTCAGAATGACTTTGAGCTTGAAAAATACATTCGAAAGCGTCTTGCGAAGCGAGACTCACCGGAACAAATTGCTGGCAGAATTGCCCATGAGAAAATCCTTCAATCCATCTCATATGAGAGTATCTACTCCTGGATATTCGAGGAGGCACCACAGCTCAAGAAGCAACTCCGGAGAATTGGAAAGAAGGGAAAGTACCGAAGGAAACGAGGTACTAAGCAAAGAGAGGAGGCTCGGGAAGCCCTCAAAATCAAGCGCATCGACACTCGTCCTGCCATTGTCGAGACCAGAGAGCGAATCGGCGACTGGGAGGGAGACACCGTCATCGGCAAAGACAAACTCAAAAGACTGGTTACCAATGTGGAAAGAAAGAGCGGATATGGGCTCATGGAAAAACTAGACATCGTGACCATGAAGACGATGCACTGCTCCCTGCAAAAAAGATTCAACAAAATCCCAAAGAAGAAACGGTATACATATACCTACGACAATGGGACAGAGCTGGGGCAGGATGATGAAGGTCTGGGAGAGAAAATCGGTATGGACGTGTACCGGGCGTACCCGTACCATTCTTGGGAACGAGGCTGCAATGAAAACTGGAATGGATTGATTCGGGACTTCTTCCCGAAAGGAACTGACTTTGGTACTATTCCTGAAAAGGATGTGAAGCGCGTGGAGAGAAATCTCAATCATCGACCGCGCAAACGTCTTGGCTACCTTACGCCGCACGAGGTTTTTGTTTTAGGGATGGTGCCTGGTGCAGTTCAAGCTTGAATGTACCGCGAAAAGAACCACTCAACTGTTCGTTCAGTTAATTCAGCGCGGCTGTTAAGTCACCCACTTTTTGCGGCCCCTTCTTTCTAGGCGATTTAGGCTGCGATTCTTCTTTCTAGCGATTCAATCCGGGTGACTTGCGATTGCAGATCTCCCAGCTGATTATCTACTCTATCAAACCGACTCCCAATAGCCTGGTTCATGTCGGCTAAGGTGCCTAGGATCATGTCTGTGCCAGATTTTTTCTTTTTTTGAGGCATATGAGCTTATTTTATTTATAATGATACCGTGGCTGCCTTACTATGTAAAATTCAAATAACCTTTAATTCAACAAGTAAGTGCAACACTTCAACCGCGTAGAGCTTAAAGCTGCGGTGCTACGCGTACGCGTAGCACCATGCCCGCCGGCGCTTTGCTTTGGCGGGTGCCGAATTTTGAAACAAAAAATCCAGCATCCGAAGACTGGAATTTTTTGACAAAATTCGCGCAGGGAGTCGTGAAGGCTGTTAGAACCGAGGCTATAGTAAATCCTTGAACTCCTGATCGGTTAACCCCGCATCACGAATTATTCCTTTGAGTGTATATGGATTCACCCTATCGGCGCGGGGAATAATAATTTTTCTAGTCCCGTTAGTCATTCCTGTGTGCTTTTTGCCGATATTTTTTGAAATCCAAAAACCGGCCCTTTGAAAGGCCGATACTGCACGTTTACTGGACACATCCGTAAGGAGCATGAATTATGCAATAGCTACTTCCACCTCTTTGAGTTTGGCTCCCTTGAGTTCGTCTTCGGACATGGCTAGATAGGTCAAAATAGCATCTTTAGTATTAATAAGTGCTTCTTTTTCTGTTTTGCCCTGGCTGTGACAGCCCGGAAGGGCTGGCACGTGAGCGGCGTATCCATACTTGCTTTTGTGTACTAAAACTGCGTATTTCATATTGCCTTGATATTAACATTGCAATGATGAAAAATCAATGCAGGGAGTCGTGAAGCCTGCCTGCCCTGCCTACCGGCAGGCAGGCGGTAGGCGGGGATGTTAGAACAGCTGCGGTGGGGATTTGTGGCTAGAAATCATTTGCGGAAAGGGTGGCTGACCCCGTTATTCGCTTGAATATTTGATTTTTCGTTTCCATAGTCATATGGAAACACGGTAACCCATTTATTATCTATCCACTATGGTTACGGTAACCTTTATTATTATCTATATCGTTCTATTTACCATACTTGATAAATTTGTTATTGTTCTTTTTAGCTCGAGATCCTTCGCTTTCCCCTTATTGGGGCTTTGTCCTCGTAGAGGACCTTTCGAAAGGAGACTGTCGTGCGCGTATCGAAGAAGATTGAGTTCGCTGGTTGGGGCTTTGCTGATGAGGACTCTCTTCAGCGTGCTACCATCACGCTTTTGACCTTCATCAACAATGTTCGGGACGCCAACCAGATCACTGTCCTCCTCCGAGAGAAGAATGGAGCGTCGTGGCTTTACGTGATGGCGCCAGGGCACGAGAAGCAGCAAACATACAACGGCGAGGACTTCAAGATTGATGGGCTCACGGGGCATGCATTGCTTCGCCTGATACTAGGACGACTTGCGTGTTTCATCCTGGCGGGGCGGCACTTCGAGATCACTCAATGGCCCGATGACAGTGAATCGTCGGGTCTGACGATGGTTCTGGCTCCACACCGGGACTAGTTCCCTTGAAGAGGCGATCCTTCCCACGCGTACCGCCTGGTTCGAGCAATCGAGTCGGGCGGTACTTGTTTGATGCGTGGATTGTTTCGGCAGGAAATCGTGAAGGATGTTTGTATCATGAATCTAGCACCTCGGGTAAAATAAATACCGGAGGGCCACCATAAGGACGTTTGGGGCTCCGGTTAAGGAGCGTCCACTGTTCGAGCATGTAGCGTCTCCGGTATTTATTTTAAGGCCATCTATTGCAGGTTGGGGGTTCCAGAGTTGACCTGGGAGGCCCCAGATTACCAACAAGCCTATGGTATATATGATACCGCCAGGGACTCTTTTAAGGCAACCTCTGTTTCTCTTTTCTTTCTTCTTTCTTTTCTCTTTGGACATTACTAATTTAAAGCTAAATCTATGAACATCATTGGGATTGATGTGAGTAAGGCTGAGCTGGTTTGTGTACTCATTAACCGGCGAGGCCAAGTTAAGGACACATACATAATTAAAAACTCAAAAGAAGATGTTAAAGAGTGGCTGAGCACATTGAGCTTCAAGAAACTGACTCTGGGCTGCGAGGCCACAGGAGAGTATCACAATCTGTTGGCTAAGGCCTGTTTAGAGCAGGGCCTACCCTTGCGGGTGCTTAACCCCATTGTGACTAAGCAGTTTACTAGAGCTACGGTCAGAAAGAAGAAGACGGACTTAACAGATGCCTTAGTGATTGCTAAATGTATCCTTCAAGGAGAGGGTTATGAGCTAACCAAAGAAGCCTTCTCTAATCCAGCCAAGAGGGCTCTAAGGCTAGCGGCTGAGCTGTCTAGGCAGTGGGTGGCCTTGCACTTAATGGAGAAGAGATTTGGGGAGCACTTTCCAGAAGACGGACTGATCCTAGAAGAGCTGACGAGTCTGAAAGTTCGGAGTGGAAGGCGCCATGAAGAGGGTGCGAGCTTTGGGAGTGGGGGTGGCTGACAAAGAGCTCAAAGCCCTACCAGTCTCCATCCCGGGTATTGGAGAAACGCTGGCGGCAACTCTAATCAGTGAGATTGGGACGCTGGAAAGGTTTTCCAATGCCAAGGCCTTGGTGGCCTATGCCGGACTAGATCCAAAGGTCAGGGCTAGTGGAAAGAGCCTGAACAGAAACACCAAGCTGACCAAGAGAGGCTCGCCTTACTTCAGGAGGGCGCTTTATATTGGGGCTTCTATTAGCCAGAGGTATGATCCAGATATGAAGCGCTATTATGAGAAGAAGAGAGCGGAAGGGAAGAGATACAAAGAAGCGACGGTGGCTAATGCCAGGCACTTACTGGCTAGAGTATACGCCGTGTGGAAAAGAGGGACGCCCTATGAGAGAAAGTGGGGGTTATCCACAGCTAGGTTGTTTGACGCAAGATTGCAGGTCTAGAATTGCTACCCTGTTGTTAAATCAGCGTAATTTAGCTAATCTAAAAAGGTGAAAAAGAATGAAAAATTTGAAAAATTAAGAGCTGCTCGCCTAAAGGAGTATAGGAAATGGAGTAGCTGTTTCTGCCCCGCCTTAAAGGAATATGTCTATTTCACTTCCGACGGCTTTCACCATCTGCGCTTTGAAGTGACTGGAAGAGCCCGTTCAATAAAAGAACAGATGTATAAGATGGGTCTGCTACCACTTGCTATTCCTGTTATCAAAAATGCAACCCAGATTGAATACCGGAAGTCTCGATCTGCGATTAGACGAACTGGAGTATAATCAAAAAACAAAATGACCGCCTCTAGCGGTCATTTTGTTGTGCCCGTTTTCGGCTTTGGATATCCTTAGCCGAACGGGGCTTGCGCCCACGAGCACACTTCAATATAAGCAAAAAATGCATGAAAAGTCAATGAAATGGCCTTAGCTGTGGAAAACGTTATTTTGACTGTTTTTCGCTATTTTTTAGATAAAGATTCCGCATGGCCGGGCCAAGCGGTATTGGGCGGAGTTTGCCTCGCTCGCCCTTACCGCCCCAAGGGGCGAGGTTTTGAACCATTG
>Ga0210057_1002773_pt1 | contig 24762 bp, 25 predicted proteins | sample CryGeyCG2114_010_2_FD_183968 | JGI IMG/M metagenome (GOLD analysis project Ga0210057, IMG submission 183968) | Groundwater microbial communities from aquifer - Crystal Geyser CG10_big_fil_rev_8/21/14_0.10 (SPAdes) (version 2) | ecosystem: Environmental > Aquatic > Deep subsurface > Groundwater ...
AGGTCATATTGCATTATTGTAAGTATAGTTAGCCGTTTTATAAATGTTATTTAGTATTTTTCTAAATAATAATCATAGTGAAATACCTAATTAAAGAGGTATTTCATATTAAAAGCTGTTACTAGTTGAGTAAGCAATATTTGAAAACCAATTTATCATTTAATGGGTAAATTGAATATTACTTTAGAGAACTTTGCATTTGAAAATATTCTTCGACGAGCTCAAAGTATTAATCTTTGAGCTAAATTGAAAAAACCTATTTTTGCAAAGTTCTCTTTAAAAATAAAGTAAGTCAAGTCCTGCTTCTAAGTTAATAGTTTTTAGAATTCAATATCAATACATTAATAATGCACCATGACATCAAAGCCATTGTGCTGTCATTAAGCATTGCCTATCCTACTTATAAAATACAAAAATATAGTTGAGGACACAAGTAATGCATACTGATTCTTGTTCTCAACTATTCTAGTGAAGGACTTTTCAATGCTTTATTTATGTCATTCACTAATAAACAATTACCATTATAAGAGTTGCTTCTTTTTAGTGATTAATCTGGATAAGTTTTATAAATGATCGGGGAGTACTTTGTAATGTGAGTAAAAATGGAAAGATTAGTATTAGGATTAAAATACAAAACTAAAAAGTCAGATGATATAGATCATACTAATGAATTCAAAGAAGGGTTAGAGTGGCTTTTAATAACACAGGAAGGATTAATACAGGGAAAAGCAAAAGGCGCCCCTAAAAGACTAAAATATGATGTGTCTGCGGGTGGGCTTTATGTTACTTATATGCCTGAGATTCCTGATTTTAATCCGCTAGATGAAGGTCAACTTGATCAGCAATTGAAAAGAGATCATCCTGATGTAGATGGCATGCTTACAATAACTTTAATACGAAGAAAGGATAATTTCTTAGAAAGAAAATATTATGAACTTTGTGATAAATTAATTCAAACTTACAGAGACATTGCATTTGTTTATCAGCCACCACAAGAATTAACAAGATCTGCATAATTATTTATACTATTTCAATATTCTTTTACACATGAAAAATATTTATTCTGATATTAGGAAGCAGTCTGATCCTGAGAGAACTATAAATCTGCAGAGGTTTTTCAAAACTAAAAAAGGAGAATATGGAGAAGGAGATGTTTTTCTTGGATTGACTGTTCCGCAATGCAGGAAAGTTGTGAAGCAATACAAGATTTTGGATCTTTGTGATGTTCTTGAATTATTGAAATCCAAATATCATGAAGAAAGATTAATTGCATTACTGATCTTTGTTGAGCAGTTTAGCAAAGGTGATCCTAAGAAGAGAAAAGAGATTTATGATAATTATTTGAATAATACTAAGTACATTAATAACTGGGACTTGGTTGATTTGAGTGCGCACAAGATAGTTGGAGCTTACTTGTTTGACAAAAATAGAAGTGTTTTGTACAAGCTTGCAAAATCTTCTGATTTGTGGGAGAAAAGGATTTCAATAATTGCAACAGCATGGTTTATCAAAAACAATGATTTTGATGATACATTAAATATTTCTGATATATTGCTTAATGACAAGCATGATCTGATTCACAAAGCAGTTGGATGGATGCTAAGAGAAATAGGAAATAATGATTTATTGGTTGAAGAGAAGTTTCTGAAAAGTAGGTATAAAACAATGCCTCGCACTATGTTAAGATATGCTATTGAGAAGTTTGAAGAAGGGAAAAGGAAGAAGTATCTGAAAGGAGAGATTTAGGTTTTATTCACGGCAATATTAATAAATTGAAAACCAATTCTTGCTAATTAATGGAAGAAGATCCATGGCTTGACAGGTTTGAAGTTGTGACTTATAGAAGAGTGTCTACACTAGCTGATATTCTGTTTCCTAGAAGAGTTCCAACTCAAACAATGTTAAGACAAATAGGAGAGCGTCTGAATCTGCCTGCAGATGCAGAATTTTTTTCTTCTACTGGCTTCATGACAAGACTTGAAGCTGATAGGTTATTATATCCAAGAGATGCGGCTTATGCAAAAATACTGAAAAGACAATTATCCTGGCTTGACTTCAGAAGATTAAAAATATTGAATCTTAACTTAGATACCGCTGTTCTTGCAGATGTCTGGACTGATTTTGTTGATTTTGAAAGAAGAAGTCAAACCGAGATTCCTTTTCTGCTTGAACAATTAGCAGAGTTTGATAAACCAAAAGTTCTTGATGCTTGTCTAGGATCTGGTGCAACATCTATTGGTTTAAAGTTAGCTGGAATTGAAGATGTTGTTTCTAATGAGATTGATGGTGATTTTGTAAGGGTTGCTGAGATGGAGGCAAGAAAGCATGGTGTTAATCTTGATGTTAGAGAATATAACTGGATGGATTTTGGCAGAGAATATCGAGGACAGTTTGATGCTGTAACATGCACTGGCAATTCAATAACTTACTTGTTCAAAAGAAGAGAACAGTTAAGAGCATTGAGAAATTTTAAAGATAGTTTGAAGCAAGGCAGAAAGCTTATAATTGATGAGAGAAACTATGATGATCATTTCCTTAATGGTAAATACAGATATTCAGGAGAAATTGTTTACTGCGGAAAAGATAAGGTGGATGCACATCCTATCCATATTTCTGATTCAATGGTTGTTATGGGATATCATCATCTTGAAACAGGGCAAAAAGCACATTTAGTCTTATATCCTTTCAAAAGAGGAGAATTAAGAGTGTTGCTTGAAGAAGCAGGATTTAGAGATATTGAAGTTTTTGGAGATTATAAAAGAGATTTTAAGCCTGAAGATTCGGAGTTTATTACATATGTCTGCAGGAAGTGACCTCATAAATAGGCCATTATTTTTTTAAAGTAAGCCATATTACCTTTTAATATGACTGTGCTTGAAGAACTTTTAGATGACCCTCTTGGACTTGATGAAAACTGGAAATTAAGGCAAATAATGGATGAGTTAGATACTGCAGATCCTAAACACTGGTATTCTGAATTCAAAAATAAAGCCAGGACATATGACAATGGAGACAGTAAAAAACTTGCATATTTTTACTTACTTGCGGGATATGCTGCAAAAAAGGTTGAAGATACTGATCCCAAACACAAAAATAAAAAAAAGTGGGCATGGCGTGCAGGAGAAGCATTTAGGTTTTTTGAAGAATATTGTGAAAACCATGATTCAGGCAATATATATTATATGAAAATAAGAGAAATTATTACAACCCTGGAAAGAATTTATGATCTTAATTTTAGATTTGACAATAGCCATCAAGTTCAAAGAAGAAAACGAATAGAAATAAAACATAAAAGAAGATCCCACTGGCAAAGAAGAGCTTACTAGTCACAAACTATTAAAACATTCCACTTATCCTATTTTCTATGATAAAACTTCTGGAAGAGTCTGTAATAAACAAGATTGCTGCAGGTGAAGTTATAGAAAGGCCTGCTTCTGTGATTAAAGAATTAGTAGAAAATGCAATTGATGCAAAAGCTAATAGCATAACTGTTGAAGTTGATGAAGGCGGAAAGTCCAGAATAAAGGTTATTGATGATGGTACAGGCATGGGTAAAAGCGATGCAGAATTGTGTATTCAAAGACATGCAACAAGCAAGATTGAATTTGCTGATGATTTGTTCAATATCCACACATTAGGATTCAGAGGTGAAGGGCTTGCTTCGATTGTTGCTGTTGCACAGGTTGTTCTAAAAACAAAGACGAAAGAGCAGGAAACTGGCATAAAGATTACTGCAAGCGGCGGCAAGATATTAAAAAAAGAAGATGTTGCAATACAAAACGGAACAAGTGTTGAAGTAAGTGATTTATTTTTTAATGTACCTGCAAGAAAAAAACATCTGAAAACAATGCAGACTGAGCTCAGGCAGATTACTGAACTAATAACAAGATATGCTCTTGCTTATCCTGAGAAAATGTTTAGATTAATGCATCATGGTAATGATTTACTGTTCAGCCCATCTGCAGAGCCTTTGGATAATTTACTGACAATGTTCGGCAAGGATGCTGCATATGCAATGATCCCTGTTGAATATACTCAGAAAGATATTACTGTAAAAGGGTTTGTTGGAAATCCAACATTAACAAGAGCAGACAAGACAATGCAGCATATATTTGTTAACAGAAGACCTATCAAGAATGATGTAATTGTTAAGGCTGTAACTGATGCTTATCATACATTACTGCATTTAGAAAGACAGCCTGTATTTGTTCTGAATGTTGACATAAAACCTGCAATTATTGATGTAAACGTTCATCCTCAAAAGACAACCATTCGTATTGAAAAAGAAAATGAATTGTATGATACACTATTCAATGCTGTAAGAAATTCTCTAGATAGTTCTAAGTTAATACCTGTTGTTGAAAGCAGAGAAACTTTTATCCAGGCTCCGCTTATTGCAAAAAATATAGAAGAAGAAAAACAGACAGTGTTTGAACAAGTTGAGCAGACTCCTCAAGACATATTGGAGAAAGCAATTCAAAAGATGACAGAAGAAAAAGCAGTAGAAGTAAAGCCTGTTGCTGTACCTAAACCAGAAACTAAGGCAAGTGAAAAGATTTCCAAATTAAAATTAATAGGGTGCGTCCATGATGTTTTTTACATTGCACAGAATGAGCTTGGACTTGTTATAATTGATCAGCATGCTGCACATGAAAGGGTCATGTATGAAAAGCTGATGCAGCAGTTTGGTGATGGAAAAATAGCTGTGCAAGAATTATTAGAACCTGAACAGATTGATTTTTCACCTACGGAAATGTTATTGTTAAAAGAAAATATTGAAACATTGTCTGAACTTGGTTTTGTGTTTGATGAATTTGGAGGGAACACTATGCTACTGCGGACTGTTCCTTTTATTTTTGGGAAGAATATGCCAAAAGAAGTTGTTCATGATGTTTTAGCACAGCTTGGAGAAAAAAGCAATGCCCTAGATCAAATAAAAGAGGAGAAGATTATCAGAAGCGCCTGCAGAGCTGCTGTAAAAGCAAGAGATGTTGTACATGAAAATGAGATGAAGAAGATTCTTGATGATTTAAGACTTTGCAGACAGCCATTTACATGCCCGCATGGAAGGCCTACTATGATTCAGTTTACAGTGCCTGAGTTAGAGAAGAAGTTTAAGAGAGTTGTTTGAAACAGGAATCTTTATATACCACATTAATTGACGTTAGTAACTGGTGGGAGAATGTTATTAGAACTAATTCAGCAAGATAAAGTAATAACTGTAGCGCTTGTTATTATAGCAATTATATGGGCTTATGTTTTGTTTAGAAATATTCGCATGGGCAACAAAACTGCCAACCAATTTGAAATTGAGTATGACAAAATTCTTAATGCAAAGGATTACAAAGTTAAAGGAAGATTTGAAGAATAAAAGATCTATTTAGGAATTTTTTGTGTTCCAGTTACATCCAATAGAAATATTCAAAAAGGAGAACCACTCATAGATTGGGAGAGGTGCCTGAAACAATGAAGTACGACCCATTCAAACAATATAATAAAATAAGTAATGTACCTTCTTTTTTTTCAAGAACATTAGCTTTTTTACTTGATATCTCTATATTGGGATTTACTGTTTTTGCACCTGTTACAAGCTTTGCTCAAAAACTTGTTCCAAACGCTGATTATACAAGCGCTTACCAATATTTTACACAGAATGATAAAGTTGCCAATGTAATTACTGTAGTTATGCTTTTTGTGTTTGTTTTAGTTATGCTGTATTTTATATTGCTTGAATATTTTATCGGACAGACTGCAGGAAAGAGGTTTATGAATTTGAAAGTTGTGAGCGTTGATGGTGAGAGGCCTAAGTTTTGGCAGTGTGTTGTAAGGAACATTGTGTTATTGCCTGTTTTTCCTTTTGTTATTTTCTGGGTGCTTGATCCTTTGTATTTATTGTTCAGTAAAAGAAGGTTGAGTGAGCAGTTAAGCAGGACAAGGACTGTTATTGTTGAAGAGCGTTCTTTACTAGATAATTAAACTTCATAACATCTCCCTCAACACAAACACAATCTATATAAACCAAAACATATCAAAAATATTCATGGCAAAACCTGTTCAGCAAAATACAAGATCTCCATGGTTAATCATAATAATAATTCTTGCAGTATTAACAGTATTCAGCATTGGTGTAGTTGGATGTGTAGGGGTACTTGTTGCAAGCGACGGCATTGAAACAGGAAATGTTGCAGTAATTCCTCTTAAAGGGATAATTGTTGTTGATAGTAATGCTGGATTGTTTTCCACAGGGTATGCAGTTTCTACTGATGTTGTAGAACAAATTGAAAAAGCAGAAAAAGATGACACTATAAAAGCAATTGTGCTTGATATTAATTCTCCAGGGGGCAGTCCTGTTGCATCTGCTGAAATTGCAAGAGCGATTTCAGAAGCTGAAAAGCCGACAGTTGCATTAATTAGAGAATATGGAGCATCAGGAGCTTACTGGATTGCTAGTTCAGCAGATCATATCATAGCAAACGAAGTTTCTGTTACAGGAAGCATTGGCGTAATTGCATCATATCTTCAATATTCTGAATTAATGGAAAGATACAATGTTTCATATGAAAGATTTATCGCAGGCGAACATAAAGACATGGGCAGCCCATACAGAGAGATGACCAGTGAAGAAAAAGCAATATACCAAAATGTACTTGACAAGATGCGAGGTGTCTTTATCAGAGAAGTTGCTCAGAACAGAGGATTAGAATATGATTATGTTGAAGAACTTGCAACAGGGCAGATTTACTTAGGCATAGATGCTCTCAATTTTGGATTAATTGATGAACTAGGCGGTAAAAAAGAAGCTTATAAACATATTGAAACATTACTAGATATTAAAGTCAGGCCTGTTGAGTTTAGTACTGAGAAATCTTTCTTAGAAATGTTGGCTAGCGCAATGGATGACACTGCATTTAATATGGGTACAGGTATAGGTGCAGTGTTGGTTGAAGAGAATAACGGCGGGATTAAAATATAATAGTAAAAAGCATTAAAATTCTTTCGGCTGTGTGTTGTAATATTTTCAGTTTTATAATCTTTTTTTGAAATAATTTCGAATTAGTAGAAAGTTTTTCAGTTTTAATAAAATATTTTCAATTTTTCTCCAATCAACTTATTTAAGGAGTTTTACCATAATAGAATGCATGCCGAGGTAGCATAATCCGGTAACGGCGAACAAATGCGTTTTTGTCTTATTGACGGAAAACACGTTTTCTTTAGCTCAACTATGCGCTTTCGCTGATGCATTCAAGTGTTTTACGACCAGAATGCGCTATTTTGTTTATATATGACGAAACTGCTATTTAAGCTCTTCCCTTCTTTTGCGACAAAATGCGTTTTTGAAAGTTAAGTAAAATCCTTATTTTTTCTTCAATTCTTGTTGTAACTCATTCATTTGTGTTTGTATCAATGAAATGTATTCTTCATCAAGTTTGTCAAGTAAAAGCCTAATTGCAGAAACAAATTCTCGTGCATGTGAAAGTGAATCTTCCGATGTTGGAACAAGTGTATTTGTCCCATACTGTGCATTTTCTCGCAGCACTTTTGCCTGCCAGAGATAATTGAGAAATTTATCCTCAAGATAAAGCTGTTCAATGGAATCTTTCTTCTGCTTTAATGTATGAAATTTATCAAGAAGTGTTTTATCAATATCTTTGGAGAAAAAATATTCCAAAATCGCAACAGTGGTTGCATGATCTTTGCTTTCCAAACCAATATGAGCAAGAACAGCTGTTGCTCCATGATACATTGCATAATATGCAACAACCACAACCCAATCCTTATGTTTCAACGTGTGTAAATCATCCATCACTTGCAAATTATGTAATGCTTTATTGATATGCCCTTGAGAAAGTTCTTTGTTAGGGAAGGTTATTTCTAAACCGCGCTGTTTTTTCTTTTTGCGCCTCATTGCGCGAAGAATAATTATTTTGCTCTTCATTCAATAAACCTCTTGTAGGAACTGCTCTGCACCTTGGAGAATGATATGATTTTTAATGATTTCTGTTACAACAGTTTCATTTTTTCGTTGCTGAAATTCTTCAATAGTAAAAAGTAAAGGAGAAATATGTTTGCCATGCAATTTTTGCATCTTTCGTAGCACAGGAGCAATGTCTTCTTTTATTGTTGTGGTAATGAGAATGTCAATATCGCTTTCTTTTGTGAATGTTTCTTTTGCGTACGAGCCAAAAAGGATTATAGAAACAGCAGTTTTTGGGAGTTCTTTGATAAAATCCTTAAACAATAATTGCATGTTTTTGTGTTTAAGAAAATATTCTTCTTTTCTACTGATTTCCGCAAGAAGAAGGAATGCCTTTGTTTTTTCTGATGCTTTGTTTAATGAACAAAGAAAAGCATGACCAACTGTTTTTTTGAGAATAATATTCTCTTTGATGAGTTGAAGTACAACTCTATTAATATAAGAGTATGTCCCATCAAGTTGCTTTGCGATCTCGTTGATAGTAAATGTTTGTTCTGGATATCGCCAAAATAATGAAATAATTTCCAATTTCACGTCCATTTTTTAGATTACCTCATTTAGTGATAATATTATCACTATTTGAGATAATATATAAATGTTTCGTACGTTTTTGGTGAACTATCACTTTAGAGTATTGATAACAGCATCTTTTCCGAATGAAAAGACAATTGGGGGAATGAAAATGATAAAAGAAATAACAAAGATAATAGGTTTGGTAGGAATGTTAGGGATAGTTGATTGTGCTAATAATGTACCAGAATCCTGTAAAGTTATTGCTAATGATTCTCGTCACTTCAATGAAGCGTATTTTCCAAATAAAGATTTGACTTATATAACATCAACATGCGCAGAACGAGCCTATGCACATGATAAAATGTGTACTGTTCCTTCTGAATTTCAAGCCTTGACTCGTAATCAGGGTCATGCAGCTAGCCAATATTGCCTTTGGTTAAGTTTAGATGCACAATAATTTCTGTTTATTTTTCTCTCTTTTTATTATATTATTTCTTAAGAGAACTTTACAAAATTCATTATTTGATCTCTTTTTCTGTTGAGAATTAACTCAAGTTTGACAGATGTATCTCTTTTGAATAAAAAATTAATTGAATTTATTTCTGAACCCCGTTGCTACAGTGCATAGTACAGATATATATCCGACATATATAGTGAACGAAATAAGTATTCGTACATTTTGAATTTCGTTCACTATTCAGCAAATGAGATCAAATGTACGAAAATTAATCTCATTTGCTATATCTCGCAAAGAAACAGTATTTTTCTGGCGCATTTATTTGTATTAGCGGGTATTGCGATGGCCTGAAAATCCTCCCACTTAGTGGAAGGATTTTGGGCAGCCACTAGGTTGTCCACAACCTATGCGGGTTCAAATCCCACCCTCTGCACTTATTATAACATAGAGAAATATAAAGTTTATGTATCAAAAAGCAACATTTTTATATTCATTTTCCTGATAATTGAGTAATGAAACGAATATGGAGATTTATCTGTGAAGACATTGAATTATTTTTGGTTCTTATTCTTATAATAATAAACATATTTGACCTTTTTGAAGCTCTGAGTCCGTCTTTTGATTATATTGATAAACTTGCAGGGATAATAGTTATTGGATATCTCATATACTTAGCTTCGCCCAGTAAAATTATTTTAGGCAAGAAGCATTTTAAAGTAGATATTGCACTAATTGTGAGCTTTCTTCTGCTGATGTTTAACAAGATAATAAGATTTACTGCTGTTGCATATGAAGTTGTGCAGGAAAAAGCAGCTGGTCTGATTTATATCAGCAAAGCATCTATTGATACTGTTCCTTCTTTTACAATTGAAGCAGGCAATGTCAATAAATTAACTACTGCAGATTTTACATCTGGATTTTATCATAATGTTCTGGAAACTCTTTCTTTTTTCCATGATAAAGTTTACTTTGCTGTTACAGATGGTTCTAAAACCCAGCTGTTGGCTGCAACAATGCCGCCTTTTTCATTTTCTAATTTTATTAATTATCTTGACGGATCGTTTTTTTATTTTGCCAAGTTTGTAGTTGAGAATCAAGTATTTATTGAGAAAATTAGTTTTTATATAGGAGGTGCATTGCTTATCCTGATTTCAATTTATTCTGCATGGAAATTTGAGACTTATAAAAATAATAGTTCATTGCTGCATGTATTACGTGCTGATTCAAAATATCTTAATAAAAAGGCATTACATGCTGTTGTAATTTTTCTAAGTTTTGCATTCTTCTTTTTGTTTGTGTTCAGCCTTATGATTGAATGGCTCGGCATTGTTGTTGATGCCCCAATAGTTTTCTTAGGCATACTTGTTACTTTGTTTTTTATGTTTAGGCATAGAAAAGGATATTTTCATGCAAGTCATTTTATTACACGTGTTGGAGAAACTGGCGAAGCATTCTATAAAAAATTCATATCTTTGTTTCATACGCCTTACGGTGTTGCATTAGGAGTATCTGGAATATTGATTTTACATATGCTGACTGATTTTGGAATGTTTATTGTGCCTTACACTATTTATCAGCATGAGATGGTTTACTTTGACCAAAGTGCTGTATTTTTTTCTTCTAACCACCAACCTTTGTTTTCTGTTGTTGACTTGTTTAGTGCTGAGAAAGTTAGCTTGCTTTTCCATGATATTTCAGGCAGTGCTTCTTTGCTTCAGGATCAAATTATTGTTTTGATTTACATATTTACTGTGACTGCCCTGTTATTCCTGTTTTTGGCGCCTGCATACATATGGTGGATATTATTTAAACGCAAAAAAGCACATGAAAATAAATTAGTGCTTGTGATTGTATTTGCGTCATTGTTTACTTTTGTTGCATATCCCTTGATCCATATAGGAACTATTGATGTTCCAGGTCTTGCTGGAGTTGACATCATGACAAGGTCAATTGATGGACATGGTTTTCTGGAAGCCAATTATGTTGCTACAATTAGTCTTGCAATTGCCTGTGTTGTTGCTGTGCTTTCCTTTCACAGGTTTATCAGGAGAGAATTAGTGTATCTTTCTTTTGCTGCTGCTTTAATGTTTTTTACAGTTTACATTGGATATTATTTTATTGACACTATGAATTATTATCATGAATTATTATTTTTACAGCTTGATCCTTTCCTAATGTTTTATATTATTGTTTTTGGTTTATTGTCTGTTGTGTTTTATCCAGTTGCATTATTTGTGTTTCTATATGAAGTTTTTAAACATTATAGACTGGCAGAAGATGTTTAGAGAACTTTGCAAAAATAGGTTTTTTCAATTTAGCTCAAAGATTAATACTTTGAGCTCGTCGATGAATATAGTGAACAAACCCAATTAATAATACTTTTTTAGGTGAGTTCACTATTCAGCAAACAAATTTCAAATATGGACCTTTAATTTGTTTGCTATATTTTCAAATGCAAAGTTCTCTAAGAGAATTTTGAAAAATACAAAATTCTCTTTAGTTAATGGCTGTAATAGTTTATGGTATTCTCACCTGTTTCAATAACTCCTTTATTTAATTCAAATGAATCTTCCAGACCTGCAGACGCCACATTATCACACCTGTCTTCCCTAAGAGGATGATCTTCAAGTATTTTCCGAACTCCTTTAACTGCTGCTTCCTGTGCATGGACTGAACCAAGATAATCCACATACCAAGGATAATAATCCTCATCAACAGATGCCTTAATTGCAGGATGAATTTCAATACCTTCTGCTTTTCCCCAGACAGATGATGTGTATGCATGATATAATGCAGATTTAATATTTGGCAAATAAAGATTATTGTTAGTTCTATCTATTGTTTCAACTGCATTAACTGTTCCAGTATCATCTAAAAAATAATAGCTATGCTCCCTTAAAGAAAAAAGCTCTACATCTTGATAAACAAAAACATTATTCTCACCAGTGAATATAATCCTTCTATCATTTGTTTGTGTTCCATCAGCCCATAAAGCTGATGTAAGGACATAAGGTCTTCCACAGCCAAGATCTGATATGTGCATAATTTCAGCCTCTGTAAGTAAAAGATCGAGAGAGAAAAGATAGTCAGCCCAGTATGTACGGGTAGCAACTGTTTGATCTGTGCCAAATGAACTATACATTTTGAAAAGAGTTTCAAGATATTTGTCTTGCGCTGCTTCAAGAGGAGCTTCTATTATTTCTGCAACATAATCTCCAGTATCTGCTGGAGTTAGTTGATTTGAGTTTTCTACAGTCTCATTTACTTGCCATTTTTCAGCATATTCGTTCAGATGAACCCCATAATATAATGTTGTTAAAAGCAATGTGCCTGTACCAAGTGCAATAAAAGCAAGGTCCTTCATAGCAGAATGTAAAAGAAGATATTATTTAAATTTCTTGACACATTTAATGAAAAAATAAGAAATTATAAAATATAAAAAATAGATTAAGCATTTCTTCCAATTTTGTTATTTTTTCTGTTGAAAGCTTTGCTCTTGCTTGGACGTGCTTTTTCTCCACCCTTACCTTTGTTTCTTAATCCTCTGCTTTTCTTGCCTGCAGAAGTTAAGCCCCTAAATACTCTTCTTCTATTTTGAGGGAAAGCTGTCCACTTGTAATCTTTGCTTTTTAGAATAGCTGGATGCGCTTTATCTATTAAAATAACTTCGTACCAGTAAGATTTTCCATCTTGCGCTACCCAATAGCTGTTTAGAACTTCACAGTTTGGATATCTCCTAGCTGCTCTTTGTTCACAGATCCATTGATAGCTCTGCTCAAGATTCATTCTTACACCATACCTACTTGGTCTTCTACCACCTGAGATTTTTTCTCTTCTGTGACCGCCTCTTCTTACTCTTTGACGCACTACTATAACACCTTGTTTTGCTTTGTAGCCTAGTTCTCTAGCTCTGTCTAATCTAGTTGGTCTTTCTAATCTTACTGAAGAAGGTTCTCTTCGCCACTGAATAAGGCGTTGATACCAAAGATCATCTAATCCTTGTTTTGGTTTTTTCCATATTTTCTTTATGTATTTGTACATACCCATTTAATTCACCAATTCATTACAGATTCAGGCTGCTTCAGCAGTGCTCCCACATCTCTGTAAGTTTGTAGATTTTTAGGTCATTTATAAATGTTGTTAGTTATTCAGTATAATAAAACATATAAAACAACCAATATTCACTTTTTCTATGGCTTTTAAAGATAAGATAAGATGGGTTGTGCAGTCTATAACTGGAGATTCTAAAGAAGAAAATGAGGAACATACTGATACAAAACAAGTTCTTCTTGATGCTGCAAAACATCTGAAACATGGAATGAAACTTGGTGAAAAGATTGCTATTGAAGATGCTGTGAATCTACAGCACATTACAGGAGTTGCAATGGGAGGCTCAATGCACCCTCTGTTTATTATGCAGACTTACCTGCAAAATCAAGGTTATAATAAACCAATACAAATTATCCGCGATTATACTATTCCTTCATTTGTTTCTAAAAAAGGATTCCTTATCGTTGTTAGTTACAGCGGAAACACTGAAGAAACAATTTCTGCATACAGACAAGCATACAGAGAAGGTTATAGGATGATTGTTATGGCATCTGGAGGCAAACTTAAAGATATTGCAACAAAGCATGGTACAACAATGGTTGAACTGCCTCCTAATTATCAACCAAGGCATTCATTTTATTTCATGTTTGGAGCTTTACTGCAAATTTTTGCTAACAGCGGGATTATTACTGACCTAAATAAAGAGACAGAGTATATCGACAATATTTTGCGCAAACCAATGTTTGAAACTATGGGTAAACAGCTTGCTGAAAAATTGGACAACAAAATCCCTATAATTTATACTTCTGAGAAATTAGGAAGGATAGCAGAGAGATGGAAGATTTGTTTTACTGAAAATGCAAAAGTGCATGCATTTCATAATATTATTCCTGAATTAGATCATAATGAACTTAATGCTTATGTTACAAAACACGGGCCGTTTCACACATTATTTTTAGTTGATGAAAAAGAGACAGAAAAACACTTGAAAAGGATTCATGTTACAAAACAAATTATTAAAGAAAAAGGGTATGATGCAACTGAAATCCTTATCAGAGGACCAACTTATTTGTCCAGAATGCTGAGTGCTATTTACATAGGCGATTGGGTGAGCTATCATTGCGCAATGCGTGCTGGCATTGATCCTGCATCTGTTGAAGTTGTTGAAAGGTTTAAGAAATTACTGAATGATTAGTAAAATGTATGCTTTGCACTTCTTTCATCTATCGAAAACCTATATTACAATAATTTTTCTCTTAGTTAAGGTTTAGGTTTCTCTTTCCTCGCGATATTCCATTTATCAGCATATCACTTACTAATCACTGCCGAAAACACTTTTAGAATATCGCGCTTTAAATGCCATCATAAAGTATACCCATGTTGCAAACAATGTAATAGAAGCCAAAAGAACTGGCAGGCTTGGATGAATCGCAAGTGATACTCCACCTAATAAACCTGGAAGAATACTTGCAAGCGACAGCATTGACTGCTGAATGCCTAACGCCTCTCCCTGCTCTGATTCACTGACTGCATTGCTAAGCAATGTAGAGAGATTAGGCATGATAAATCCAAAGCTTATTGCCATAAAAGGAACAATAACATATATCCACATTCTTTCTATAGGTAAAAGATATATTGAAATAATAAAAGGCACACAAAATAATGCATAACGAATAAGTTTTGCAGGATTTACTTTATTAGATACTGGCCTTATTATTATTCCCTGCGCAATTGCTATCCATATTCCTACATAAGCAAAGTACATTCCTATCTCTGCTGCTGTAAAAGAGAAGCGTTCATAGAGAAATACCTGAAACAACATAGTATAGAAACTCCATCCAAAAAATACAAGAAAGACTGTTATGTAGATGGGCCTTAATGCTTTGTTCTGGAATCCTTTTTTTATGTCAAAGAAGCCAGTCAATATTGTTATTTTTCTATGTATTTTTGCTTTGAGTGTTTCTTTAAAAAATATTGTCAGGAAGATTATGTTTAATGTAACTAAAATAGCAGCTACCCAGAATGGTGTTGTGTAGCTAAACCATGATACAAGATCGGTGTCAGTAAGCTTACCTCCTATGAATGGACCTATAATAAATCCAAAACCGAACATCATGCCTATGAGACCAAAATTCTTTACCTTGTTTGTCTTGTCGCTGACATCTGCTATTGCTGAACGGACAACTGAAATGTTTCCTCCAGTAAATCCGTCTATAATTCTACTTGCAAATAGGATATATATGTTGTTGATGAATATGCCTAAAGCAAATAATGTGTATCCTATAGCTGAACCTGCTAATGAGATTAATAGGATTTTTTTTCTTCCGTATTTATCTGATAATGCACCTAAAATAGGGGCTCCAATGAACTGCGCTGCAGGATATGATGCAATTAAAAGGCCAAGTATTGTGTTTCTAACTGTGTCTGATACTGCTGTTCCCAAGATAGATGTTTCAAAGAAGACTAATGGTAAAATTGGCAGTGCTATGCCTATTCCTACCATGTCAATAAATACTATAAATAAAAGCGTTATTAATGCAGGTTTGTTATTCATCGAGATATTTTTTGAGGAGTGGTTTATAAAATTAGTGAAAGAATGTGTTTTTTATTATTACTATTATTATTACTATTATTTTATTCCTTATGATAGTAAATGCTTAATCCATAAATTATGATAAAAACAAATATAAACTCTAATTAAAACATAATTTGCATGAACATAGGAATTGATATTGGAGGGACATCTATCAAAGCAGGAGTTGTTAAATCAGGAGAAGTAATGAAGTTGGAGCGTGTTAAAACTCCTAAAGAAAAAGAAGAGTTTGTTTTTGCTGTGAAAAATGTTATCCAGTATTTATTGGAAGAGTATCCTGATGTTAAAGGTATTGGTATAGGATGTCCTGGTCCGCTGGATTCTGAAAAAGGCATTCTTTTGAATACACCTAATCTGCCCCACAACACTGATCTTGGCGTTTTAAGAAAAGAATTTAAGATGCCTGTTAAGTTTAATAATGATGCAAACAGTTTTACCCTGGCTGAAGCTGTGTATGGTGCTGGGAAGGATGTTAAGCATGTTTTAGGTGTAACACTTGGAACAGGATTTGGCTGCGGTTTAGTTGTACATAAAAATATTTATTCAGGCAGAGGCAATGCTGTTGAATTTGCACATACAATTATTAACAAAAATGAAGAAGAGAAGCTTCCTCATTTGGTAAGAGGATGTGCTGAACAGTATGTCAGTGTAGTTGGTTTATTAAGGTTAGCTTCAAAGTATGATCTTGATGTAAAAAATCCTTTTGAAATTTATCAAATAGCTACTATGAAAAATGAAAAAGCATTATCTGTGTTTAAAGAATTTGGCCGTGATTTAGGAATTGTTTTGTCTAACTGCATACATGCATATGATCCAGAAGTAATTATAATTGGCGGAGAAATTAGTCAAGCATGGACTTATTTTGAAGAAGCAATGCTTGCAGCGATTGAAGAAAACTGCCTGCATGAATGCCCAGTTATTGTTAGATCTCATGTTAAAGATGCTGGTGTTGTTGGTGCGTCGTTGTTGGTTAGTAGGGAAGAAATGATGAAACAATATAGTTAATTTGTCTTATTTTTTTCATTTCTCGTAACCCATTTAAACTCCGCTAACATCCAATATCCCATGTATCTCAAAACACTTAAACTGCAGAATATTCGTTCCTATGTAGAAGATACTATCAATTTTCCAAGCGGATCCTGCTTACTGGCAGGAGATATTGGTGCTGGCAAGAGCACAATATTATTAGCAATTGAGTTTGCATTATTCGGCGCGAAACGCGGGGAGCTTGGTGCTGGTTCTTTGTTGAGAAACGGAGCACATGCAGGCAAAATTGAGCTTATCTTAGAACTGCACGGGAAAGAGGTGAAGATCAGCAGAACTTTAAAACGATCTTCTACAACTGTAAAGCAGGAAGCAGGCTATGTTGTAATGAACAATGAAAGATTAGATGCCACACCTATGGAATTAAGAGCAAAGATAATTGAATTATTAGGATATCCTAAAGAAGCAATAACAAAAACAAAGGATTTGATTTATAGGTATACTGTATTTACACCGCAGGAGCAGATGCGGCAGATTATTTATGATGATAAAGAAGCTAGACTGAATACTCTTCGCAAAGTTTTTCATATTGACAAATACAAGCGCATAAAAGAAAATGCACAGATTACTGCAAGAGAAATGAAGACAAGGAAAAGGCTTTTAGAAGAGACTGTTTCAGATACAGACAAATTGCTGGATGACAAAAAAAAGAAGCACGAAATGTTAATAGAATTTAAAGAACTGTGCGAGAAAGAAAAACCACTCATGGATGAATTAAAGAAGAATGTTAATACAATTCATGAAAATATTCTTAAGATTGAAGTCAAACAGAAAGAATTACAGGGTTTAGAACAAAAGAAAGCTGTAAGCACTGCTGATCTGGAAAAGAATAATTCTTACAAAAAACAGATTAATGAACAGAGAGTTATTGTATTAAATCATATTTTTGAGTTAGAGAAAAAGTTATCTGTTCAATTAAAAAAGCCAAAAGTTAGTAAAGTAGAGATAGAGAATGTAATCGTAGATTTGCAAAGGATAATCAGCAGAGCAAAAGAGAGAAAAGTTTTTCTTGATCAGGAGAAGAAATCTGTCCAAGATAAGATTGCTTATATTAATGATGAGCTTGCAGGATTAAGAGAAGCTGTAGAGCATAAATGCACATATGAAGAGCAGATAAAAGAACTTGAAAAACAGTTAGATAAAAAAGCTGAAATTGAACAAAGCATAGAAAAACAAGAAAAGCGCCTTCTTGAGCTGACAAAAGACATCATTTCAAGTGAAATGCAGAAAAATAATTCTGAAGAGATTATTAAAAATATAGAAACTATTGATACATGCACTTTATGCCAGCAGAAAATACCACATTTACATAAACAAAGAATTATTCGCTCACAGCAGATTGCTCGGGCAGGAGCAGGAGCATTAACTGAACAACTTACACTGCAGAAAGATGAAATTACAAAACTGCTTGCGAAATTTAAAAATGAAAAAAAAGAGATTACATTAGCTGAAAAGAAAATAGCTGTTGTACAGTCAGTTTTGCACACAACATTAGAGAAAGAAAAAGATAAAAAGATAAAAGAGATGATGTTATCTGAATTAGATAAAAAAAGCAAGGAAATTGCTGATGAAATAAGCAAGATTATTGATGTTTTTTCTATAGAAAAAGATTTGGATGAGAAAAAGAAGATTTTGGAAGAGATTCATTTGTTTGAGAAAGCTCTGCTTGAAAGAAATAATATTGAATTTTTATTAAAAGAAAAACAACTGAACATAAAACAGCTTGATTTACAAAAAAAAGAAGTGGATGGACATAACATGAAGCTTGAAGAAGAGCTAAAGAATCTGGAAGATGACATTCTGCGATATAAAGAAAGTCCTAATGAGTATGCTAAAGAAAAAGAGAATCTTATATCAGCACAAGAGATTGAAAGAAAGCAAGAGATTAAGATATTTGGATTAGAAAAAGACATACAAAATGTAAAACAACAGATTGTCTTACTTGATAAAGAGATTGAAGATAAGAAATTAATTAAAGAAAAGATAAGAAATCTTGGATTGTATGCTGACTGGATTATGGAATACTTTGTTCCATTGATTAATACCATGGAAAAACAGGTTATGCTGCAAGTCCATTCTAGTTTTAACACATTGTTTACTTCATGGTTTGCTGTTTTGATGGATGATGATTCTATAAGCGCCAGACTGGATGAAGAGTTTAGCCCGATTATTGAACAGAATGGATATGAAACTATTTTAACTGATCTTAGCGGAGGAGAAAAAACAGCAGTTGCACTTGCTTATAGGCTGGCTTTGAATAAGGTAATCAATGATTTTGTAAGCAGCATAAACACAAAGGATTTGATCATTCTGGATGAACCTACTGATGGTTTTAGTGCTCAGCAGCTGGATAAGGTTAGAGAGGTTTTAGATCAGTTGAACATGAGGCAAGTCATATTAGTTAGTCATGAGAATAAGATTGAGAGTTTTGTTGAGAATGTGCTTAGGATTGAAAAGACAGGGCATGTCAGCAGGGTTATTAGTTAAATGTGTCGCAGTGTTTATATATTGATTTAGATTCCTGATTATTATGGGTGTGGATGTTTTAAGAAAACAATTGAGAGCCAATTTGGTACCTTATTCTGGATTAGAAGGTGTAGCTAGATCATGCCAAACTGCTGTTTCTGATATTCATGGTGAAGGATTACAATATATTGTTAGAGTTTTGAATGACTCTCTAAGAATAGGTGCAGTATTTGATTCTCCAGATTTAGATGAGACAACATTAGCAGAAGCTGCAACTAAACCTGATGATATTGTTAAACAAGTGTTGGGCAAATCAAGAGAAGTAAAAAATCTATTCACTAAAAATGATTTTTCAGGGGCTTTAATTTATCCTAATGGTGAAGAGCCAGGAGTATTACCCCCATTATTTGTTTGTCTGGGATTATATGTTGCAAAATGGGATAGTGTTGCTACAAAGCTTGGAATGCAAAGTCCTGAATATCTTGTTTTTTATACTCCAAGTGAAATTTCTACTTATTATGAAAAGCTTTCACATGGAATAGCTGTAACAAGAATAAATCCTGGTCAAGAAGAAATAGTAGGTTATACAGTAAGAAATCTGGATGCAAGACTATATGCTGGTGGTTACCATGCTTGTTTAAGTGCATTAGATGATGCTATTAATAATCATCATGAATCAGTTCCACAATTTGCTGCACTTGCTGTTGAATACTTGATTCTTTTTGATATATTAGCAAGTGGTGTATGTTTAATTGATGAAGCGGTTCCTAGCCATGGACCTTATGATCAAAAATATGATCCTGATTTTGCAAATGGTTGTCTAGCTGAGCTTTGTTTTGAAGAAGGAGAAATAGATAAATATGATGACATAGTAGATACCATGAATAGTGCTAATCCTTTTTTAGCTAATAAACCTAAATTTAGAGAAGCTATAGGAAGAGTTCTAAGAGCAGAGAGTGTTCTTAGTGATGTTTTATATGTTGAAACTGAATTAGGACCATATGCAAGACCTGTATTATTATCTCTTGGACCAACTGCAGATGATATTCAAGCTGGAAGACTTAGTCCTTCTCCGTTCTTTGCTGCGAATATGCTTGCTGAAGCATTAAAGACATATAGGATAAGGCCAGATGAATTAATTGGTTATGTGACACATAAAGGTTATGGACTTTCTCAAGAAACAAGATTAATGGCATAAATATTATGCAGGATATATAGTATGTAAGCGATGAACTTACAAATATGTCAAAGTGTTTTTAAAGTATGAATATGTACTTTATAGATAGTGATGACTAATGAGTTGGACTACTATTGCTTTTGCAGATAATCCACAAAAAGAGCATGTATTAAGACAATATGTACAAGATCTTGTTCTTTATTCTGATATAGAACCTATTGTAAGAAGGTCTCAGGTTTGTGTTGAACAACTACAAGATATTAATCCAGAAGGGCTTGCAAGAATATTTAGGACATTTCAAGATGCAAGGAGAAAACAAGGTATTAATGGATTAGAACCTTTTCAAACTGATGATTTAGAAGGAATGTGTGTTTTTCCAGATAAATTTGTTATTGAAGATTATATAAGAAAATTTACAGTGGTACCTGTTGAACCTTCAGTAATGTTAAGAAGAGACAAATGGGAGACTATTTTAAGAAAATTTGGATATTTAACTGATCAAGTTTTACCATTTTTTCCAATAGGTGATGAAGATGATGATTCTTTCCTGACATATTTTTTCTCTGGAGATAATGCTAGAGATGCAGAAAAAGTAGCACTCGCTACAGGGATCATACATTATTCTGCAGGTTATTCTGATATTAGGCAGAAGTTACATGAAAGTCCTGATTCTGCTTTACTTGCTTCTTGTTATGAATATAGAGTAGTTGGTACAATTGTTTCTAATGCTGCTCAAGGAAAATCTACCCAAGTGATATGTGATAACTTAACTTTTGATGAGGTTACAGGTATAAATTTTATGCTTGTTGTTGATGATTTAAGATATTCACAAAAAGACTTAATTACTTCTCCTGACTTTCAAGGAAGAATTACTGCAACAAATGGAAAACTTCTTAGGGCAGCCTATGCCGCAAATGTAATAGTTAATGAAGTTGGTCCAGAATTAGCTGTTCCATTATTTTACTCATTAGGTGTTCCTAAAGAAGGCAGGGTTTCTCCAATAGATGATTTAATTATGTTGGGTGTTGCAGTTCAAAATAGAGAACTAACTAAAAAAGATGCAATAAACTTCCTTCTACCACAAGGCTACGCCCCTGCTGAATGCTACCAATAAGGCAACAAACTTTATAAACAAAACTCGCTATTTTCTTGTAATGTCGGTATTATTTGAGAAGCCAAAGCATAGTAGCATAATCAGCAAGGGTTTTACTGCAGTTGACATGCATAATCACTCACAATATTCTGATACAACTACTAAGATTTCTAATATTGCTAAAAGAGCAAGGAAATTAGGGATAGGGGTAGCTTTAACTGATCATAATGAAGTTGCAGGGAACATAAGATTATCAGAAGAAAATCCTGACCTGCTTGTTATTCCTGGTTTAGAAATAACAACAAAAGAAATGGCTCATGTACTTGCTTATTTTCATTCTCACTCTGAAATGCAGAACTTCTTTGACAAGCACATAAAGGATTCAAGAGGAGGAAATCCTTATTTAGCAACTGAAGTAAGCATAAATGACCTTGCTGATATTAGAAGCGACTATAACTGTGTCTTGGCTCCTGCGCATCCTTTTGCATTTCCTAAACGATTTAGTTTTTTCTCAGCTATGAAAAGAGGAAATGTAAATATTGATATTTTGAAATCTTTTGGTGCTATTGAAGTAATATGCGGAGCGAATGTCAGAAGCATGAACAAGAAAGCTGTTGAATGGTCTGATAAGGAACAAAAAGGGAAAATAGGTGGCAGTGATGCACATGTTCTTGGCAATCTCGGCGATGTTGTTACTATAAGTGAAGCTTCTGACATACAGAATTTTCTTGATGCTGTTGAGAAAAAATATACTTATGTTGTTGGAAGAGAAGCAAGACTGCATCAAAGACCTGTTCCCATGGCAAAGATTGCATGCAAAAATCTTAGGTTTTTTAGGCCGACAATGAAGTCACAGTATGAATTGAGCGTTAAAGCGCCTGTTGCAAATGCAAGAGAGGTTTTGAAGACAAAAATAAATCCTGAAAAAAGAGAAGAACACAGAGAGCAAATGAAGATAGGATTAGTTACATTAGCTGAAGAATTGAATTTTAATGGATATCCTAAGATTAAGAGAAGGGTTAAGTTATAGTTGAGGACACAAATAATGCATATGATTCTTGTTCTCAACTATTCTAGTGAAGGACTTTTCAATGCTTTATTTACGTCATTCACTATTATAACAAAAACATTTAAAACAGAACATATTATTTCTCAATATATTGCCCACGTAGTATAGCTTGGATAGTACGTACGGTTGCGGTCCGTAAAACCGGAGTTCAAATCTTCGCGTGGGCGTTTTACTTTCATGCTCAGATTTGAACATGCTCGCAAATCAAAGATTTGCGGCAACCCTTCGTAAACTCAGGGTAATCTTCGCGTGGGCGTTTATCTTTAATCAGAACGCCCCACTGCCAAAATGAGGAGGAATATTTAAATATAAAGTGTTTATAATATGATATATGCCAGAGATTATTTATCCGTGTCCTGAGAAAATAATAGAGTATAACTTACTAGCTTTAAAGCTGATAAAAGTAAAAAAATCTGATCAGGCCAAAGTATTAAGTAAAGCAAGAATACTTGATATTGTTTATGACTGTGAAGATAAAAAAGGCGATATTTATGATAAGTCTGTTTGTTTACTTAAAGGTATAATACAAAAACATCCATTTGCAAGCGGAAACAGGAGAACTGCCTTTCTCGTGACAAAAGATTTTCTAATATTAAATAAGAAAAAGTTTCAGGTGAAGAATGATTCATCTTATGCAAAGGTTATGTTAGGAATACGCGAGAATTTTTATTCAGATAAGGAAATAAAGGAGTGGATAGAGTATGGAAAAATCAAAGAATTTAGAAGATAAATATAAATTGGTAGTTGAAGAAATTAAGCATGTAGGAAATCTTATCAAAGGGCATGACAAACTGCTGATTGCAATTGGTGAGTTGTAACTATATTTTAAGTTTGACTATTCCAGTATTGAGATAATAGAAACCTCAGGCAATCATTATAAATCCAAACACTAGAAAAATATCTTGGCTTAGAACCAGGGCAAAAATTAGGGTCACCTTCTTCTGCTGAACAGGCTAGGACAGCCAGACAAGTTGTAAGATATGCAACAGGATAATTTATCTAATCTTCATCTCCAACAAATTGCCTACTTCTACACCTAACAAGAATACAAATATTCCGCCTGCTATAACAAGCAAGTCAATGAACAATGTTCTTGCTGCAAATAATTCTATAGATGTTAACACTTGAATTACCCAGCCAACTATGCCAACTACAAATGCAAGTATTACAAGAGATACTGTATGATCCCATATGCTTTTAATATGAGTCCTGCCTTTTATCAAAAAAGCTATAATTATTGCTACTAAAAATGCAACAAGATAATATGTTAAAACGGTTTTAATCATGGTATCACCCTAGTTTCTCCAACTGTTTTTTTGCAGATATTATTTCCTTAGCCAGCCTGTCTGCATGATTTAAAGATATTTCTTCTGCTGTTTTTTGCGTTAATATTGAATTTTTTCTCCACCCTTTTTTTCTTGCAGATTTAAGTATTTCATCTGACATTGTTTTTTTCTCATCAAGCATATTCTGGAAGGTCAATATGTGGCTTCTGTTCTCTTTTGGTATTGCTTTTTTTGCAAAATTCAACAGACATTTACAATAATTCCAGATTTTTTTATTGTCCATTCCCTGATAAGCAGAAGCCCTCTGCAGATTTTTATAGACATACCTGTCAGGCGGTATGTATAACTTGTCATTTTCTACTTTGAACGGCTCTTTAATTGCAATATCACTTGGCACAACATCAAGCTCTTCTTCGTAAATTCTTTTTGTTACATATTTAACTAATGCCGAAGCTGAAACAATTTGCTGGGGGTGATTCATGTCCATTCCACGCTGTTCTAGTGTACCTAATTGGTTAATTTTTACAGGATTCCAAGATGTTGACAATAGAGAACCGTACATAGACAATGCTTTGATGTTTAAGCCAACGCTTTTGATGCAGTTTTTCCAGTCATCAAATTTTTCATCCACCATATCCAAAACTTCAAACATAGAATGTTTATAGCCAGGAAGATGACCAAACTCAGGATATTGGCTATAGAGAGCTGATGGATTTTTAAGGCACTTGCTTCCCCTGTACATTATCATTCTGCTGTCTTTTCCAAGATTTTTCCCTTGATAAAATGGAGAAGACTGCATAAATGTTGTCAGAGCTGGATCAATTGCAATTAACATATTATAACCATTAATCATAGATGTTTCATGCTTAATATCGAGAAACTGAAGCAATGATATATTCTTTATTAACGGAAGATTAAAAGGCAGATCATAATGACAATGAAAGCCGGAGCATCTTCCTGCAATAAGAAATCTGTTTTTGCCAAAAATCTTTTCCTTTATCTTATATATGCTTTCATTTCGCATTTCAGGCATTGCTTT
>Ga0210057_1002774_pt1 | contig 24750 bp, 29 predicted proteins | sample CryGeyCG2114_010_2_FD_183968 | JGI IMG/M metagenome (GOLD analysis project Ga0210057, IMG submission 183968) | Groundwater microbial communities from aquifer - Crystal Geyser CG10_big_fil_rev_8/21/14_0.10 (SPAdes) (version 2) | ecosystem: Environmental > Aquatic > Deep subsurface > Groundwater ...
AAAGAGGTTACGCTTACTTTGTCCAAGGAATTCGCCGCCGAAAGCGTTGCGTTGTTCGCGGACAACTCGCTGGGTTCGCGCTCCAAGAAAATAATTGGCGTGAACTCCAAGGATTGTTACTCCATTCTGGTTGACGGTCCCATCAACGAGTCGGCTTGCTCGGATTGGAGGAGTACTTTCAAGGTTACGGTGACCAACGAAGGCGAGGCGGACAAGTTTACGGCGAAGGTCAAGATGCCTTTCTCGCAGTTGTCCGAAACGGGTTTCGCCTTGAAAGCCAGCGAAACCAAGGAGCTGGAGTTAAGCGTTTCACCGGGGCTTGACGACGGCGAATACCAGCCCGTAATCACGGTTTCCTCGTCCAAGTCAACAGCCGAGTTCACGGGAACCATTAATTTCAAGCGTTGTTACCGCGTGCGTCTGGCCGCAGAGCCCTACTTTGTTTGCCAGTGCCAGGACAAGGCGTTCCCAGTGGACATTTTGAACGTCGGGTCGCATCCCGACGAGTACGAAGTGGGTTTGACGAGCGGGCCTGACTGGCTGTTGTTTGACAACGCGTCAGTCAAGGTTTCGGGTTATTCCCGCGTTACGGTCAACCCGCACGTGTTCACGTGCGCGCCCGAACCCGGAGAGTACAATGCAATCCTCAACGTCATTTCCACCACGCAAAACAATTCAGAGCGCTCCAGCAAGGTGTGCATCAACTTTACCATGCTTTCCAAGGCGGATTGCTATACGGCTTTGATTGAGGCGAACGACGGAGAGTTCGTGGAGTGCAAGTCGTCCCTCATCGCGTTCAACGTCACGAATGCGGGCCCCGTGGACAACGCGTTTTCGTTGAAGGTGGAGGGACCCAAGTGGGTGACGGTCAACCCCGAAGTATTGTCGCTTAAGCCCCACGAGGTCGGCCAGTCCTACCTCGTGATTTCGCCGCCCCTGAACACGGTGGGCAACGAGTACGAAGTAATGATACGCGTGATTTCAAAGGGCGTTGCAACCGAGAAGAAGATTATTGTCAGCGTGGGCGCCGTGGGCTCCAAGGAGGAATCCCTGGAGTGGTATGCCCAGATAATGCACGCGAACGGATTGCTCAACGTGAGCGGACCGGGAGGCGCGATTGCCTTGGTTCTTTCGCCCGACGGAAACGTTTCCCAGTACGTGCTGGAACCAGGCTTCGTGCTATTGCAAGCCGAGCCGGGTGAGTGGCTGGTCAGCGTGGAATACGCCGGCGAAACCCAGACGCTGTCCTACACGGTTGAAGGCGCGAAACCGCAGACGGGCATGTTCACCGCGTCCGACGGGTTGTTGTACGCGGGGGTCATAATCCTTTTCGCGGTCCTCGCGGTCGTGGCTTACTCCAAAACCCGCAAGTAATTCTTTTTATTACTCCCCCTTCTTTTCTTTTTCGTGGAAAACAACACGGTTACCGTGATAACGCGCGACCGCGCCGGACTCTTATCCGAGATAGCCAGCCTGCTCGCCGAAAAAGGCGTGAATATTGACTCCATCTCGCTTAACATCAAGGCGCGCAACGCGGTCATACAAATAACTACTTCTTCCTTGAGGCGCGCGAAAACGGTTTTGCGCGCCAAGGGATTCAAGCCTTTGGACGCCAACGTGCTGGTGGTAACCGTCAAGGACAAGGCGGGCGAGCTCGCGCGCCTCTCCGCGCGGTTGGAGGACAGCGGCGTGCGCATAAAGCGGCTGCACCTGGTTTCCAAGAGCGGGGGGCAGGCGGTGATGGCTTTTGAGACCTCGGATAATGCTCGCGCCCGCCGCTTGTTGAAGTAACTCTTTTTAGCGGTTGCCATCAATAATATACCCGTCATGGATTTGGGCAAGGGCATCCGTTCCGCTCTCTCGCGCATCACGGGCGCGAAACTGGTGGACGAGAAAGCCGTGGACGAGTTGTGCAAGGACTTGCAGCGCGCCCTTATCACGAACGACGTTAACGTGCGCCTCGTGTTCGACTTGACCAAGCGCATCAAAGAGCGCGCCCTGCAGGAGAAACAGTTGCCGGGCCTTTCCTTGAGGGAGCACGTGGTGCGCGTGGTTTACGACGAGTTGGAGCGCGTTATGGGTGCGAAGTGCTTTGAGCCGCGCCTCGGAAAACAACGCGTCATGTTTTGCGGCCTCTTCGGCCAAGGGAAAACCACGTCAATAGGCAAGATAGCGAAGTATTACCAGGACCGGGGCCTGTCGGCGGGCGTGATAGCGGGCGACGTGCACCGGCCCGCGGCTTTTGAACAATTACAACAACTCGCGGAAAAGGTCGGCGCCAAGTTTTATGGGGAGCGTGGAAACAAGGACGTCAACGAAATAATAGTGAACGGATTGAAGGAGTTGAAGGCGGACGTGGTCCTCCTTGACTCGGCGGGGCGAAGCGCGTTTGACGGCGAACTCGTGAAGGAGTTGAAGGAAGCGCACCGGGCCTTCAAGCCGGATGAAACGTTTCTAGTTGTCAGCGCAGACCTGGGCCAGGTCGCGGGCAAGCAGGCGCAGGCATTCGGGGAAGCCGTGCCGCTGACGGGCGTCATAATCACGAGGATGGACGGTTCGGGAAAGGGCGGCGGCGCGCTGTCCAGCGTTGCAGTGTCCGGCGCCAGAATAGCTTTCATCGGCTCCGGCGAAAAAATGGAGGACTTGGAGGCATTTGACCCCGAGGCCTTCGTGGGGTCGCTGGTGGGTTACGCGGACTTGAAGTCGTTGATTGACAAGGCGCGCGATGCCTCGGACGAGGAAGAATTGCAGAAGGTGACGGAGTCCGGCAAACTGGATTACTCGTCTTTTCTTGCGCAGATGCGGGCAATGAAGAAGATGGGTCCCATGAAGCAAATCCTTCAAATGATTGGGGTTTACGACGTGCCCGAGGAAGTTGTGGGTCAAAGCGAGGAAAAGTTGAAGCAGTTTGACGCCGCGGTCTTGTCAATGACCCCCGAGGAAAGGAGTGACCCGCAACTAATGAAGCAGTTGTCGCGCCAGCAGCGCGTGGCAAAGGGTGCGGGCTTGAAACTGGAAGAAGTAAAGGAACTCGTCAAGAATTTCGAGCGCACGAGCAAGATGATGAAGAAGTTCGGGAAGGACCGCGGCCTGATGAAGCGGCTAGGCAAGAAGTTTCCGGGCTTGACGGGGTTGAAATGAATTTCGCTTTGTTGCGGGGCGTCATAGCCGTTGGGGGCACGGCGTTACTCGCGTGGGAGGACTGGCGCACGAGTTTCATGGACGACCGCGTGCTTTACGCAATGATTGCGTTCGGCGCGTTCTTGAATCTGGCAACCCTGGACGCCGCCTTTGTTTTCTCGGCTTTTGCTCCGTTCACCCTTATAATGCTGGCGGGCTACTTCCTGTGGAAGGCGGGGCAATTCGGCGCGGGAGACGTTTACTTGTTCGGCGCGTTGGTGTTGTTGTTGCCTTTCCATCCATTCGGCTTTCCCTCGTTCCTTCCCTTCGCCGCGTCCGTGCTCCTCGCTGCGTCACTGTTTGCAGTGGTTTGCAGCGCGCTTGGTTATGCTGTGATGTTGCACCGGAAACTGAGGGGGGGCAAGGCCTTTGTTTTGGCGGCGTTGAGCGTAGCGGGCGTGGCCTTGTTTTACTTCGGGCTCTCGTGGCTGTCCCTGACTTTTTACGCCTTGTACTGGTCGGCCGTCTTCCTCTTCCTGTACCGCAAGGAAATAATTGAGGCCAACATGGAAATGGTTTCGTTGAAGAAAGTGGATGAGGAAGACGTCCTCGCGTTGGACCGCCTGCCCGAGCGCGTGGTAAAAAAATTCGGTTTGGAGCGGGTCGCCACGAAGGAGCAGTTGCGGCGCCTCAAGAAGTCAGGTCTCAAGAGGTTTCCGGTTTACAAGCACCTGCCGCGCTTTGGCCCCTACGTTTTCCTCGGGTTGGTTGCCTGCCTGCTCGTGGGCGACGTCTTACTTTTCATCGTCTCCCAACCGATTTTAATCCCCCTCCCGTAATTTTTGTGGAGATGACGACTTCAAAAAAGAGGGTGGAGGCGCTCGTTGAGCGGGTGGCCAGACGCATCACCCCCCTAGCGTCCGAGGCGGAAAAACAAAAGGTTTTCGCGCGGGAGGCCTGCGCGCGCCTGGAAGAGGAGTTGTCGGGTTACGGCGTGAAAATGCATTTCGTGGGCTCGGCGGCAAGGGACACGGGGCTGCGCGGGGACAACGACGTGGACTTGTTCGTTTCCTTTCCCCGCGTTTTGGAAGAGGATTTCATAGTGAAGGAGACGAAGCGCGCCGCGAAGAAATTGTTTGACGTGGGCTGGGTGATGCATTACGCCGAGCACCCCTACTTGAAAGCGGTGGTGGACGGGTTCGACACGGAGGTGATTCCCTGTTTCGAGCACGACGAGGACGCCCCCTTGAAGAGTGCGGTTGACCGCTCCCCCCTGCACATGCAGTACTTGGAAAAAAGGTTGTCCGCCAGGCAGAAGCGAGACGTGCGCGTGCTCAAAAAGTTTTTGAAGAATGCAGGGCTTTACGGTGCGGAACTGGCCGTGCAGGGGTTCTCGGGCTTGTTGTGCGAATACCTGGTTCTTTACTACGGTTCTTTTTACGAACTGGTCAAGGCGGCGGAGTCGTGGAGGCCACCCGTGCGAATCGATTTGGAGGGACGCTCGAACAAGGGGTTTGACGAGCCGCTCGTCGTAATCGACGCCATTGACGCGAACCGCAACGTTGCCGCCGTCCTCAGCGAAACCAATTTGCACAGGTTCATGGCTTTGAGCCAGGCGTTCATAGAGAAGCCGTCCCTAAAATTCTTTTTCCGCAAGCACGTCAAGCCAACAACGGCGCAGGCCCGCAAGGCCTTGCGCGAGCGGGGCGCGTTCACGGTTGCAATGCGTTTCAAGGCGCCCCAATTAGTGGAAGATATCCTGGTGCCGCAGTTGAGGAAGAGCGAGCGGGGTTTGAGCCGCCAGTTGGAGGTTGCGGGTTTCCCGTTGCTGGCCGCCCGGTCGTTCATCCACGAGGGAAAATGCTTCATGCTGTTCGAGTTCGGCTCGGAAGAACGCCCGACCGTGCAACGAATGCGCGGGCCGTTTGCATGGGATTCCGCGTCGGTAACCCGCTTTTCCCGCGCGCACAATACTCCCTTGAAGGGGCCTTTCATTAAGGGCGAACGGGTTTTCGTTGAAGTGAAGGTGAAGGAACGGAACGCCTTGCGCTTCCTGAAAAAGCTTTCAAAGAACACCGACGTTTACGCTTCAGGCTCCTACCTGGAACCCGGCTTGAGGCGCGCGAAATTCCTTTCGGGAATGGAACTCGTCAAACAGGCGCCCGTACAGGCATACGACTTCTTCAAGCGAAAAGAGTTCTGGTGGTAATGAAATTTGTGGTCGATCGGATGCTGGGGCGCTTGGTGCGCTACCTACGCATCCTCGGATACGAAACGGATTACCTGGATTTCGACGACGAGCAACTAATCAAGCGCTCCCGGAAAAGCGGGGCAATCCTCCTGACCCGCGACGGGGAAATGGCTCAAAAAGCGGGAAATTATTGCCGCGTAATCCTCCTCCGCAAACACGAGGTGCGGGAACAACTCAAAGAGTTGCGTTCGCGGGTGCGCCTAAGGAAAAAGCCAAGGGAATCGTTTTGCCCGGTTTGCGGAGGCGGGCTTGAAACAGTTCCCAAAAAATCAATTGAAAGGGAAGTGTTTTTCCGCGTTTTCAAGCGCCAGAAACGCTTTTGGAAATGCAAGAATTGCGGAAAAATTTATTGGCGTGGCACGCACTTGCGCGCGTTGCGCGCCCGGTTAAGAGATTAAGCCGCATTCCTCTACCTGGACCGTTTCCACGCCGTCAACCTTGGAAACGATTTCCTCGAAGTCCTGTTGTTCCTCGGACTCACCGATGAAGGACGCCTTGATTATCTTGGTGCCGAAAACGTAGTCCTCAACGCTCACCTTGTTGGCGCCCTCGATTTTTTGCAGTCGCCCGGCGAGTTCCTCTATGTCCACGCATTCCGAAGGCGAAATGCGCAGCAAAGTTAAAACCCTACCCATTCTTCTCCACCTTTTTCTTTAAAATCGAACTCTTGTATTTTTCGGGTTGGAACGCCTTCAAACGAATGATTTTCGCTTGCGGCGAGTTCTCTTGAATTTTTTTTTCATTCGCTTCTTGGTCGTAACCTAACGCGATTATTGCGGGCTTGAAACGCCTCAAAACCGCGTACCTGTCTTTTTCGTCGCCGAGAATTGCTTTGTCTACGAACTGCAGCGCTTCAACGGCTTTGCGCCTCTCTTCTTCGCCGTGCCAGAGTTCGCGGCCCGCGTTGGAGTCGCGGGACACCACGACCACGAGGCGGTCGCCGAGGGAACGCGCCCCGCGAAGGTAGTGTTCGTGCCCCTTGTGGAGGACGTCAAAGCAGCCGAACGCGATTACGGTCCCGTGAACTCGTTGCAAGACCGGCACTTGTAGGCGACCTCGTTTCTGCGGCACGTGGAGCAACGCGCGATTTCGGTGCCGCACTTCGGGCACTTGAACGAGACGCGGGCCCTCTTACCACAACTGATGCAATTCATCCGTGATACCCCTGAAAAAACAGCGTTATGATTTAATGGTTGCGCATTGTTTTAATACCTTGCCTACCCGAATAATTGGCTGGGGGCCCGTAGTATAGCTTGGATAGAATGCAAGCTTGCGGAGCTTGAGACCGGGGTTCGAATCCCCGCGGGCCCGTTCAATCTTTTTCTTTCTTTGCGGAAAGAAAAACATTGATGAAAAAGAAAGAAGCATTGGTGCGGCGCGTTTACTTGGTGACTTCAACGAGTATGGTGTAATCCCCGCAACTCGTTTCGCAAATTATTTTGCCGAGGTGGGTGCCGGACGAGAACGGGCCGAAGTCGGCGCGGAACAGTTTTGGGTTTCCCTCCTTCAGGGGCATGTCGTCGGTCGCCGTCACCTTTGTCTTGCCTTGCAAATCGTCGCCGACTACCCGGCATTCCACGTCTATCTCCAGGTCTCCCCCTTTCTTCAACGAGAGTTCAATTGTTTTCGTGAACGAGTTGTCCGAGCCAAGCGACTCGGAAATGCTTTTCGGTGAAACGCTTACGTCGGGTTTGTCGACCACGTTCACTTCAAGGTTTGCGCCTTCATTCGTATACCTGGCCCGCACCTCACCTTTTTTTTCTCCGCTGGCATCGGCGGGAACGCTTATTTCCAGGGTCAACTGCTTTTCTTCCTTTCCTCCGATGGTGGTTTGCTCGCTGGAAATCCATTCGCCTAGGGAATCGCCCCCCACCAGCGCGAGTTCAGCGGGTTCGTTCCCATCGTTTACGACGATTACGGGTATGCTGGCGGAACAGCCGGCGCCAACCGAAACCGTTTCCTTGCCAAGTGAAACCGTTAGTTTGTAGTTGCGCGAAACCCTTACTTCAAGGGAGGCGGCTTCCCCGGAGTTAAGGGAGAAGTACTCGGTGGCGGGCTTGTATGTTGTTCCGGGTTCCACGAACAGCGAGTATTCCGTTCCGGAAGCGACGCTCTTGAAGAAGACGCGTCCAGCGTTGTCGGAGTACTCGGTTTTTTCGACCCTGCCGTCGGGCGCGGTAAGTTCAACGGTCGCCCCTATGATGGCCGTCCCCGAGTCTAGTTCGGTTATTTGAGCACTAATGGTTCCGGGGTGCGGGCGCAGGAACAAGCCCCAGAAAATTATGAGTATTATGACGATTCCCAAAACGATTTTTTTTGGGTCGCGCAAGGGTTCCGGCAGCCCTTCAAGCATCAACCCGATTCTCTCGTTGAGCCCTTCATCCATGCAACTCTTTCTCAAAAGCGGCTTTTAGTTGTTTTGGGTCGGCGCGCAACCGGTACTTCTTCATGGCGAGGCCGAACGCTTTTGGTCCGGCGCCCGAGAATTCGTTGGCAGCGCGCGCCAATTCCGCGCCGCTCAAAACCGTCAAGTCGTTTTTCTTCAAGCAGTCCTCGTTCGTGCAACCCTTTTCAAGGGCGACGGGAATCGCGCTCTTCACGAGTTTCCCTTTTTTGAACGCGCCCAAAACGAATTTAATGCATTCGTCGGACGGTTTGACCCCTTTTCGCTCCAATTCTTTTTTGGTTTCCAGGAGCGTGGTTGCTGCGACCGTGGCGTCAACCCTCATTTCCTCAGTTAAAGTCAAAAATAATTTTTGTGGTGAACGCGCCATTTTCTCGGCGAGTTGCGGGTTCAAACCCCTCGCTTCCAACCCTTTGACGGCGGACTCAAACGACTTCGGTTTTCCCGCGTCCTCCCAATAACGGGCGAGTAAGACTGGAGGTACATCGGTTTCGGGGTACATGCGCGCCTTACCCGGCAGGGGCCGCATGAATTCGGTTTTAGTTCCAACCGTGCGCCTCGTCTCCTCCCTTGGCGTTGCAAGGGATTGCTGGCGCAGCACCTCGTTTTCAACGAGTTCGGGGATTGTCTTCAATTCCTGCACGCCCTTTATTTCCACTCTCGCGCCCTTGGCGATTGAAACGTTTATGTCCTGGCGGATGGAACCCAAGCCGCGTTGCACTTTGGCGTTTGAGCGCAGCATCCTGCCCAGGGATTCACAGATTTTCCTGCAATGCTCGCCGTCCCTGATTTCCGGGGCGGTCGCTATTTCCACGAGGGGGATTCCAAGGCGGTCCAACCGGTATCCGCCGTCCACTATGCCCGCGCTCTCCTCTTCCAGGCACAGGGTCTGGATGCCCACGCCTTCTAGTTCGCCGTCCGTTGCCAGTAACGCGGTTCTCTGAAAACCGCTTACCGCGCTCCCGTCCGCCACGGTTTTGCGCATGAATTCAACTTCGTGGACGGGCTTCATCTTCAACGCTTTCGCGATTCGGCACGCCTCAATCAACGCTTCCTGGTTGGGTGCGTGCGGGGGCTCGTCATCGCATTCCACGAGGCAGGCCTCGTCTTCGGGCACGAAGTAAACGGTTTCCCTTCCTTTTGCCGCTTCAAAGCGCGCGGCTTCGTCCACTTTCCCGAGTTCCCCGGCGGCCGGTCTGATGCGGCGCCTGATTACAAAATCGTTTTCCGCATTGGAGCGTTTCTCGGAGGGGTTGGAGTAACAATTGCAGAATAACTTGTGCGTGTCCAGGCGCTGATGTATTTCAACGCCACACTTGAAGCCGAGCGCCCCATAATCCATGCAAGGATTTAACGGAGCACATTAAAAGACGTTTTTCCAAAACGTTTAGTAGCATGAGAAAACTGAACCCAAAAGAAAAACAAGAAATTGACTCAGTTTCTTCCCTTGACTTTATCGATCAGTTGGCCGGGTATGGCGAGGATTGGAAGAGGCTGGGCCGGGACTTGTTTGTTTGGAGTGCTCTTAAACAATCGTCGCTCCCATCGCCCGAAAAGATTCAAGGTCTGAGGAGTGAGTTGGAAAGTGCTTCAAAGAAGCCAGCCGAAGAAAAGATAGGCGCGTTTGGAGAACTTTTGAGCTTGAGGGGAGAATACCATTCGCAACTAAAACACGCCTTATCGCGCGCCACAACCCTTCCTCCAAAACCGCGGAGTAGGCGGCAGATAAATGCGCGTCTTTTGGGTGCCTTCAGGGAATTAGCCCACCGCGGCGAACCAGTTTTAATTGAATCTGTTTTTGAGGCGGCGAAACTGCACAACCAATCTCTTGGAAGGTTAAGGAGAAAACTTGCACTCCACGAAGAAAAAGAAAGTGCTTTTTTTGAGGAAGCGGAATTGCTTGGTCGTTCCTGGAAACACTGGAAGCGCCGCGCTAAATGAAGTGCTTCTCGGTCAGGCGGGAATTGAGTTCGCCTGCAACGTTTTCCAGCATTTTTTCGCGCGGGTCTTCGCCGCGCCCGAGCAGCCAGCCCATTTTCACGAAAGCCGTTTCCGGCAGCATGTCCTCGCAGTAAATCACGCCTAGTTCCTTCATGACGCGCAGGTTACGGTAAACATTGGGGTTCACCCGGCCGAAGATGCACTGCGTTGCGAAGGCGACCGGCATTTCCCGTGTTGCGCGCTCCATTACCTTCAACCAACTCTTTTTTTTGTTTGTTGTTAGGGTTGGCACGTGCCCCAGCGCAAACGCTTCAATAACAACGCCTTTGTAACCCTTGTCCACGAACCACTCCAGGTGTTCTGGGTCAATGCCGGGGTAGACCTTGACGAAGCCGGTTTTTTCCTGGAAGGCGGCGCGCGAAACTGCGTCCCCTGCGCCCCGCTTCCTCACCTCCTGCAGGAACTCGGTCTTGTCGGGGTAAACCCTGGCAAGAGGCGAGTCGTTCACGCTTTTGAAGGCATCGCGCCGCGTGGAATGCATTTTCCTGACCTTCGTGCCGCGGTGCGCAAAACAATAATCGTCGTCATAAGACGCGTGCATCACCACGGCCACTTCGCGCGACTCGCTTAAAGCGTATTGGGTCGCGCACGAGAGGTTTAACGCGCCGTCAAAACTTCCGCGGTCCGACGAGCGTTGTGCGCCAACCAAGGCAATTGGCTTGGGTGAGTCCACCATGAACGACAACGCCGCGGCGGTGTAGCCGAGCGTGTCCGTGCCGTGCGTTAATATTACTCCTTCGGCGCCCGAGTTAAGTTTTTTCACACATTCCTCGGCGAGTTTCACCCAGTCCTTGGGCGTTATGTCTTCGCTGGCGAGGGTGAAGGGCGCGCTCACTGAGAAGTTGGCTTTTCCCTCCAGTTCGGGTACGACCGCGAACAATTCGGCGGGAGTCAACACCATTTTCACGCCGCCTGTTTCGTAGTCCACGCGCGACGCTATTGTGCCGCCCGTGGCAATGAACGCGAGGTTGGGCAACCCGCTTTTTTTCTTGATTTTTTTTGCGGCAAAGTTTTCAAGCGCGACCCCGCCTTTTAATTTCCTGATTTTTTCGGGTTTGACGCCCACGTTGTAGCCGCTGTCCAGTTTCAGTATGACCGCGTCCGCATCCCCTTGCGTGCGCGGCATCAACACGCCTTCGTACTCCCCGTTGACGTTCACGCGGTCGCCCGGATTGGCATTGGCCAAAAGTTTTTGCACGCGCTTGGAATACATTTACAATCCCTTAACCATGTAAGCTCCCCGCAATTTATAGCCGTGCTTGCGGTAGTAGTCCCGCACGCCGACTCCGCTCAACACGAACATTTTCTTTGAGTCCCACTCGCGGCGCGATATTTCTTCGGCTTCGGCGAGGAGGCGCGCCCCTAGCCCCCGGTGCTGGGTTTGACGCGATTTTTCGCCTACGGGAGTCTGCTCCCCGAAGATGCGCAACTCGCGGACGCCCGTTTTCCCGTCTTCGTTGCGTCGCAGGCGCACGAAGCCGTGGAGCGCGGCATCGTCTTCAATTGACAGGAACACTTCTTCGCCTTGGCTCGCACGGTAATTTATTCGCTTAAACCTTTTCCTTCCCTTCGGTTTGGTGCGTCCGACTTCGCGGCAGCGGATGCATTTGCATTCTTGTTTCATTTTCTTTCGGGCGATTTCGCGGAGGTTACTCTTGTTTGGGCCCGCTTCTATGAGGGGGGTTGGAATGTCGCGTTCAACGCGCATGATGCGGCAGTATTCCGGCACCCCCGCCTTGCACAAGGCAACGGCTCGAGCCGCCGTTTCCGTGTCATACGGTTGGAAGCGTCCCGCCCTCCATTCCCCGTAAATCTTCGAGCCCTTCACGACGAGGCAGGGGTAAATTTTCAGCATGTCGGGTTTGAATCGTTCGTCGGCAAACAATTCGCGCATCATTTCGGCGTCTTTTTCGGGCGTTGAATACAGGCCGGGCATGAAGTGATAACAAACCTTTAGGAAGGCGTCTTTGCATGACCGGGTTGCCTCCGCCACTTCTTTGAGGCCGTGGCCCCGCCTCACTTTTTCAAGCACTTCCTCGTCCAGCGACTGGACTCCGAGCTCGATTCTCGTGCAGCCGTAGCCGAGGAAGCGCTTCACTTCGCTGGTCGTGCACCAGTCGGGGCGCGTCTCGATGGTGAGCCCGATGACGCGGTGTTCGGCGCGCTCGTTTTTTTTGATGCCTTGTTTCAGGGTGCGGCTCTTCGCGCCGTTGAAGGCGTCGAACGCTTTTTTGATGAACGCGTTCTGGTATTGCACGGGCTGGTAGTTGAAGGTTCCACCCATGACTATCAACTCGCACTTGCTGGGCTCGTGTCCGATGGCCTCCAACTGGCGCAGGCGGGATTCAACCTGCTTGAAGGCGTCGTAATCGTTTTGTTTTGCGCGGCGCGCCGCCGGCTCCTCCCCCGTGTAACTCTTGGGCGCCTTGCTGGTCGGGCAATACGTGCAGCGGCCCGGGCACGCATAGGGCCGCGTCATTATTGCGACCACGCTTACGCCGCTCGAGCTCCGCGTTTTCTTGGTCTTGAATTCCTTGTGCATCCCGAATTCTTCGGCGAGTTCGGCGCTGCTCAAAACGCGTTTCAAGCCGCGCTCTTTTGATAATGAGTGCTTGAATTTCTCGAGGTTCATTGCCGTTTTTCACTTGAAGTTGGCGAACAAGCCGAGCAGCGAGTAAATGGGTTGCTCAATGCTCGGAAATAACAGCACGCCGTGCGAGGTTGCGAGCATGTCCAAAAAGAGGTTGGTGCGCACGCTCAACTTCCCGGCGTTCTCGGACTTGATTTTCTCGCTTGAAATGGACGTGATCGAAAAATTCACGGCGTAGTCGCCGCGTTCGCTGCTTCCGACCTCGTAGGAAACGGTTTTCGTTGAGTGGTAGGGCACGAACACTTTTTTTGCGGGCCACTGGCCTGGCAGACCCGAAACCAGTATCTCGTAGGCGTCGCCCGCGTTCGAGTCATTCTTCAAAATGAATTGAAACCTCGCCGGCTGGTTCGCCCCCGCAACCACGTTGGGCGTCAACAACTCGGAGCCCAACAAGTCGCTTCGAATTTCAACCTTGATTCTGAATTTCGTGGTCGGCGCGCCCTCGTACTCGTCCCAAGCAGTTAATTCGGCGTAGTAAACGCCGTCGGCCGCGTTCCTGTCCGCTTCCAGGTAAGCTCGCATGGGTTGTTCGTAGACCTTGGAGTCCTCGGAACTCCACCCCGGAGATAAAGTAGTGAAGCCGATTTGGTCCCAGCGCGCTTCGCCGCCGCTCCACCCGGCGGCCGTGACGCCCGTGCCGCGGTTGGCGACCAATTCAAGTTTTTGGCCCGGGCCCATCACGCCGAGGTCAAGTTCGCCCCCGCCATCGATGGTTTGGGGCACGGGCTCGATTACGCGGAGGTAGGAAGCCGAAACAAATCCCAGCACGAACAGCAATGCAAGCGTTTTTTTCATCACAACAATTCACTTAACGCATTTAATTAACGCTTTCGTTAAACCGGTTATGCGCTTGTTCCTGTGTTTTGAAACGCCTCGGCTTGACGAACTTCAGTCCCGCGTCAGGAACCTCGGCGTCCACGCTTCTTATCCCAAGGAATTCCATTGCACCCTCGCTTTCTGGGGTGGCGAAGAACCACGCAAAATCATTGACGCCCTGCAGGGCTACTCCTTCAAGCCGTTTGAATGCGTTTTGAAGGGGACCGGCTTCTTCCCGCACGAGCGCCGCCCCCGCGTGTTCTGGGCGGGCATAGAATCCGGGGGCTTGTTAGAGGTGTACGAAGACCTGGTTGAACGCTTGGGTTTGGAACCAGGTTTTACGCCACACCTCACTATTGCGAGAATAAAATCTGGCAAAAACGTTGAAGCGTTGCGTGCCCTGGCAAGAGAAACGCAGGAAAAGGAGTGGGCGCGGTTCACGGTAAGCGAACTATTGTTGAAGAAAAGCGTTTCAACTCCAAATCAAGGCCACGAACACGAAACGATTTTCTGCGTCAACGCCTGCGAATCCTGAAGGGCAGGTTCATTGCGAACGCCAGCACCGCGACCAAGGCGTACTCGTTGCCCGTGAAAGGCACGAGAATGATTAAGGTGAGTGCGGCAACAGGGGTTGGCAGACCGTAATAATGCTTGTCTTTTTGAACGTCGTATTTGGCGAGGTGCAGCACGGCCGAGCAAACGAAGAACGCGGATGCCAGAATCAGTAACGCGTCGGCTCCCGCCCAGTAATTCACGAGCACCACGGGCGCCACGCCGAAACTAACGGCGTCCGACAGCGAGTCAAGCGCTTTCCCGAACTCGTTGACGCTCCCCGTCTTGCGGGCAATCCTCCCGTCAAAGACGTCGAAAACCGCCGCAAGGCCGACTAGGAAAGCGCAAACCCAGTACTCCGAACCCCTCAAAGCGAGGAGGATTGCGAGGGCGCCGCTCCCCGCGTTTGCGAGCGTAACCCAGTCCTTCACCTTTAACACAAAGAAAATTAAACAATTCATTCATTAAAACTTGTCGGAAAGCGGGCTTGTAGCTCAGTCTGGCCTAGAGCGCCAGTCTTATACGGCGCGCGGGGGCGCAGAACCCCGACGCGACTGAGACAACTGGATGTCCCGGGTTCAAATCAACCTTTTTCTTTCCCGAAAGAAAAACGTTGACGAAAAAGAAAGGGTTGAAGGAAATCCCGGCAGGCCCATTATGGCGAAGAAAAGGGATTGGCAGACGCTGCCCCTCATAGCCGCTACCATGGCAGCCAAACTAGTCGGCGACGCCTTGTTCGGCGGCGGGTCGGGCGGGGAGCCGCCCAAGCCCACGGTTCAAGAACAAAAAACTCAGCACGTTTCAGCAACCCAAAAAATCGAGGAAAGGTCTCTCGTCGGCCTCGCCTTCGGCGAAAAACCGATTTACGCTTCAAGCAATCACGTTCTTGCGGCGTATAATCGGCGCGCCGAGGACCGTTTGAATGAGAGTTTGAAGGCGTACGACGCCCGTGCCAGACGGGGTGCTGAGGAGTATCGCCGCGGCTTGGTGGAACAAGTGGAACGCGTTTACGGGAAAGGATCGGGCGACGAGCCGCCCGAGGAGCTGTTTGATTATCCTCCCGCGCGATTGAATTCCTCGGAGGCGCCCCCCTTTCCGCGGGGTTATGACTTTGAGTTGCCGCACGGCTTGAGTTCCCAGGACCATCAACGGCTCGTTGAACTCAACCGCGAGCAATTGAAGGAGGGACGGGTGGCGTTCTTTGATTCGTCTGGCAGGATTCACATTGAAAGATTGAATGACCTTTTTTCGGATTCCGAGCAATTCAGGAGGGCATTGCCGCCGCGAATACGGGAAAACCTTCACCGATTGTTTGACGAAGCAGTTGTTGAACTGGCCGCGGCCGGTTACAAGCCGCACGAAATAGGAGGGCCCGGGGTGAACAACTTGCCGGACGCAATTCCGTATTTTTACGGGCGCCTGCTTGATGGCAGGGCCGACGAATTGATTGCGGTTGAACAACCCAGACGCGACGATTATCTTTATTCCAGCAACTCTGAGCACCGGAAGTATCGTTGGGAGGCCTTGGTGCACCTCGTCTCCGCGTGTTCCCCACAGATACGCGAGAAGGCGGGATATTAACGCCGATTTCCAGCGCGTCGTCTCGCAACTTTTTTTAACTCCGTTACCTCCTTTGTATTCGTTATGGTCGTTGCCTCGTTTGATTTGGATGAAACATTGGCGGACAGGAACTTTGACGAGTCGCTGTGGTACGCCGCCATTCCTTACGCCGTGCGCGAAAAAGAGGGCATCTCCAAAAACGACGCCTTGCGCAGGTGCCTGGAGGCCTACGACTCCGTGGGCAAGGACGACGTGCGCTGGTATTCACCTCATTACTGGATGGAGCGGTTCGGAATAATTGACCGGAAGGAGGAAATCCTCGAAGGCATCCGCGACCGCGTCCGGCTTTACCCCGACGTGGTTCCCGCCCTGAACGCGCTGGAAGAGCGCGGGGTTCGATGCATAGTGGTGTCCAACGCGTCATTTGAAATGATTGAATTCAAGTTGGATGCCGAAGGAATAAGCCGTTTTTTTTCAAGGGTTTTCTCGGCCAGCACGCACTACAACCGCGTAGCAAAAGACGGGAATTTGTTCTTTGACGTGGCCGAAAAACTGGGCGTAAAAACAAGCGGGATTTATCACGTGGGCGACAACGAGGAATTCGATTACCTTCAACCAAAAAGCGCGGGCGTGAACGCTTTTCTTCTTGACCGTTCGGGCGAAAAAAGCGGCGGCCACGTCGTCGCTTCGCTGGGCGACTACGTGAAACTGATACCCTAAAAAACTTTGAAACCTAACTTTTTCGTGTTTACAATCGTTTTCGCCGAAACCGCGTTGGAGCGCGTGCCCCCCGGATTGTGCAACGAGCCCCTTGTTGTCTCGGCTGCCCGCAAGCGGGGAAAAAAGCCCGAAGAGATGTTGCTTGACTGGGGCATGCATTCGGGGGTGATGAAGCGGTTGGAGGACTGGCGGCGCCGCGGCAGGCCCGACCAGGTCTACAAGTTTTTGTCGTTGTGTCAGGAGTCCCTCGCCAACCAGAAAGGCGAATTACGCGTGTTCATTCACACCCGCAACAACGAAGTGATTTCAATCCACCCCCAAACCCGTTTGCCCGGTTTTTACCCCGCTTTTGAGGGCTTGTTTGAGGACCTGTACCGCAAACGCACCATAGAAGCACAAGGCAGGAAACTCTTGTTGTTGAAGCAACAAACCCTGCTGGAATTGCTGGGTGGGTTGGGCGGAAAGTTCGCGGTCTTTGACCCAAACGCGGAAGAGGCGTTCAAGGGCCTGCAAGGTTTTGACGGCGCAATAATAGGCGGTTTTCCCGAAGGCGCTTTCAGCGGCCCGTTGGAAGGTTTACCCCGCTTCAGCATCGGCGGCTACGACCTGACTCCCGTCGCGGTTGCCTGTGAAGTCCTGGGTGCTTTGCCTTGAAACGGGGAAATCAACCGGGTTCGGACGAAATCGCGCGCGGGCGCGTGGAGCGCCTGCTGGAACTGGCAGTTGAAACGTACGGGAGAGACCCCGAACTCGCCGGTAAATACGTGGCGCGCGCAAGGAAAATAGCGCAAAAGCACCGCTTCTCAATTTCTTCAAAGCTTTACTGCAAAAAGTGCGGCGTGCCCCGCATTCCGGGGAGAACGGTGCGCGTACGCATCAAGTCGCAAACTCTTTTATATACGTGTCTGTCCTGTAATAACGTGAAGAAATACTCGTATTCTTCCAAGAAAACCAAGGGGTAAAACAATTATGTCTTTAAAACACGTTACGCCTGGAGAGGCAGTGAATAAAATCGCCGCAAAACTGGAAGGGGACGGAGTCGTCAAGAAGCCGGAGTGGATTTCAGGCGTGAAGAGCGGCAGCGTGCGCCAGCGCCTGCCTGGCAAGGGTTTTTGGCCGAAACGCTGCGCCGCGGTGCTGCGCACGATTCACGTTCACGGCCCCGTAGGCGTTGAACGGCTCCGCAACAAGTTCGGAGGCAAGAAGAGGCACGTGGTTCACTCGCCGCACCACGGCAAGGGCGCCGGAAAAATGATTCGCACCGCGCTCCAGCAATTGGAGGCGGCGGGCCTCGTGGAGAAAAAAGCGCGCGGCAGGGTAATCACCCCCTTGGGAATGAAGTTCGTTGACGCCGCGTTGAAGGGTTGAAGATGCAGGGCGTTACGGCGGAGCAATTGGAGGAATTAAATAAGAGGCGCCTGATTCAAAGGCGGAAAAGGGCGTTCGTGCAGTCGCTGTTGTCTCCGGAGGCATACGAAAAACTCGCAAACATCCGCGCGGCCAACCCCGAACTCTACGACAAACTCACGGACCTCGTCCTCGCCCTTGCGCAACGCGGGGCAATAAAAGGGGGGATGACCGTAAATGATTTTCAAGCCCTCGTTGCGCGCGTGAACCCGCGCAAGGAGACGAAGATAACATTCAAACGGTGAACAAAAAATGTCAAGCAACAAGTCTCAGAAAAAGAAGGCGGCACTCGCCAAGAAGTTGAGGCAGAATCGCCGCATACCCATCTTCGTGATGGCGAAGACCGCGCGACGCGTTACGCGGAACAGCGAGGCGCGAAACTGGCGCCGCAAGAAACTCAAGGTGAAAGATGAATGAGCGAAGAACGATTCACGGCACCCGAACAAAAAAAAGCCGAGGAAAAACCAGTTGAAGCGCAGAAGGAGCAGGAGAAGGCGCGCGCCGAACACAAACCCGAAGCCGAAGTCGTAAAAGGGGCGGGAAGAACAGCCGAAAAGAAAAAAGTCGGGGAGAAAGAGGAAGAGGAAAAACCGGTTTTGGAGCGCGTTTACACGTTCAACCTGCGTGAGGCATACAAAAAGCCGTATTACAAGCGCGCGAATTACGCTGTGCGGTTGTTGCGCAAGCTGGTTGTGCGGCACCTGAAAAGCGAAGACGTTAAAATAGACCCCGCCCTAGCGGAATTCGTGCGCGCCTCGGGTCAGCCCAAGCCGAGGGTGAAGGTGAAGGCGGCGAAGTTCGAGGGCGGCACCGTGAAGGTGCAACTCGCTTGAGTTTCAAACTCGTCAAGTCCAACGTTAACAATAACCCGTTCGTGGGTTTGTACGCGAAGGCGAGCGACGAACTCGTGGTCGTTTCACCACGCGTCTCGAAGAGATTCGTTTCCTTGTGCGAGGAAGCGCTGGGGGCGAAATCCTTGAGCGTTTTCGTGGACCAGTCGCCCTTGATTGGAATCTATGTTGCGATGAATTCCCGGGGGTGCGTTCTCCCGGCTTTTGCGTCCGAGAGGGAGGTGCGCGCCCTGGAACGCGAGTTCAGCGTTTGCGTGCTTTCCTCCAACCACGCGCCCGGCAACACGATTTTATGCAATGACCGGGCGGCCCTGGTTTCCAGGGCGGTGGGCGCCGGGGACTGCGACCGGATTCGGGAAGCGCTGGGCGTCAAAGTGTTGCACCAGTCGTTTGCCGGAATGAGTGCGTTCGCTTCCACGACGGTGGTGACCAACAAGGGATTTTACGCTTACAACGACTTGAACGACACGGAGTTCGAGCACTTGAAGGTGTTGTTCGGCGTGAACGGGTTGAACGGCACCACGAGCTTCGGGACGCCTTTCAACTCACTGTCGTTGATAGCCAACTCAAAGGGCGCCGTAATCGGCGACTTGTCGAGCGGCGTGGAAACGCAAAGGGTTTTTGAAGCATTGTCGGGTGATTAAGTAAATACCATGGCGGACGAAAAAAAAGCGCTGGCTTACCGCGCTTTCGGGGCTAGGATGGAGGAACTGGGCCGGCAAGCCGAGCTGTTGTCACGGCTCATAACCGAGAACGAGGCGGCTTCAACGGCGCTGGACAACCTGCCTTCCGAGCAGACGTTTTTCCCAATCGGCGCCGGCGTGTTGGTGAAAGCCAGGTTGTCGGACACTAACAACGTCGTAGTCGAGGCGGGCGCGAGAATCCTCGCCGAAAGAAGCGTTTGGGACGCGAAAAAGTTGTTGGCGGATCGGAGGACGCAGTTGGAGGAAGCGCTCGAGAAAATAAACGCGGAAGCAGGAGAAATTGCGGGAAAAATGCGTGAAATAGAGGAGGAGTTGAACAAGGGCTGATGTTCGGCGCACTCAAAAACAAGTTGGCTTCCTTCGTGAAACGCGTTGCCGGACGGGAGGAAGAGCCCGAGGAAACAGCGAAGGAGGAAATGGTTCGCGACGCCGAAAAATTCGTGCCCCCCGCACCAAAGCAGGTAAAAGCGGAAAAGGAACCCGTTGCCGAGCCGACCCGGCCAAAGGCGTTTGCGGAAGAAGTCGTGGAAGAACAGCAACGCGAGCACGAACTCCAACCGGAGTTCAAAACGGTTTTTGATGATTCAAGGGAAGCGAAACGCGTTTTACCCGTGCCCCCCGTGCCAGCCCCTGACGAAAAGAGGGAGGACGAGGGGGGGCCCGCCGGGCAGCGGGAGCGCGGGAAAAAACCGGCGTTCGAGTTGAAGGAGGAAAAGCGGGAGCTGACCCCTCGCGTGGGCATCCTCAAAAAAGTGTCCGGCATTTTTTCGGGTTCGGTAATCATAGGCGAGGAGGAGACCAACGACTTGTTCGAGGAGTTGGAAGTATCCCTGCTTGAAAGCGACGTTTCCTTTGACACTGCGCAGTTTTTGGTGGACGACTTGAAGAAGCGGTTGATTGGAAAAAAGGTTCCGCAGAACGCGGTTTCGGAGAGCGTTGCATCCGAAGTGAGGAACGCGCTGGTCGACGTGGTGTCCCTGCCTTCCTACGAATTCTTTGAGCGCGTGAACCAAAAAAAACCGTTCGTGGTTTTATTCTTCGGCCCCAACGGCGGCGGCAAGACGACCACCATAGCCAAACTCGCGTACCATTTGTCCAAGCGCGGAAAAAAGAGCGTGATTGCGGCGTCCGACACGTTCCGCGCCGCAGCGATCCAACAGGCGCAGGAACACGGCGATCGCCTGGGCGTAAAAGTCGTGAAACACGATTACGGGGCGGACCCGTCCGCGGTCGCATTCGACGCAATAGCGCACGCCAAGGCGCAAGGAGTCGACGTCGTGCTCGTGGACACGGCGGGCCGCCAGGAAACGAATGTAAATTTGATTCGCGAAATGGAGAAGATGAACCGAGTGATCAAACCCGACTTGAAGTTGTTCGTGGGTGAGGCGACTTCGGGACACGCCCTGGTGGAACAGGCACGAAAACTCGGCGAAGCCGTGGGAGGATTGGACGGCGTGATACTCACTAAAATCGATTGCGACGCCAAAGGCGGGAACACGTTTTCAATAGCCCACGAGTTGAAGACGCCGATTCTCTTTCTCGGCACCGGGCAGGACTACGAGGACCTGAAACCATTCAACCCCGAGTGGCTCGTTGATAATATAATTCCGGCTTCGTGAAAAAAGGCGCTCAAACCCTTTTTTCTAGGAAGGACTGCATGGCCTCGAATGCCTGGTTGAGCGTTGCCTCGTCGGGAAGGAAAACCGTGCGGAAGTGCTTGCCGGGCGCGTCGAAACCCGAGCCGAACACGGTCAGCACGCCGGTCTCCCTCAACAACTCAAGCACGAATTTCTTGTCCGTTTCCCACGGGCCCTCAACGCTTGGAAAAGCGTAGAACGCGCCTCCCGGCTTGACGCACGAAACGCCCGGCAATTCGTTCAACCGTTTGAACGTGAGGTCGCGCCTTGGCCTCAAAACATCCAGAAACTCTTTTTGAAAGCCGCGTTGAAGTGCGGTTGCCGCCGCATACTGCATTGGCGTGGGCGAGCACAAGCGCAGGCGGGCCAGCTTCAACACCGCGTTCTTCAATTCGTCGTCGAAGTTGGTGAATGTTGCCCAGCCAACGCGCCAGCCGGGCGCAACGTAGTTCTTGCTCAACCCGTTCATCGTTATGACCGGCGAATCGGTGAGGGACGCGGTTGAAACGTGTTTTCCCTCGAACACGATTTCGTCGTAAATCTCGTCGGAGAGAATGGGTACGCCGTGTTCGGCCGCGATGCCCGCGATTTCCCTAACGGTTTTCTCTTCGTATAACGCGCCCGTGGGGTTGTTTGGATTGATTAACACGATTGCCTTCGTGTTCTCGTCGATTTTGTTGCGCAGGTCTTCCGCGTCCGGATTCCACTCCGCGTCGGCCGCGTAAAACCGGGGTTTCCCGCCGTAGAAAATCGTGAACGCTTTGTACAATGGGTAGCAGGGGCTCGGCAGCAATACGTTGTCTCCGGGTTCAACCATGGCCGCTAAAAGGTAATTGACGGCTTCACTCAATCCGCTTGAAACGAGCACGTCTTCGGGCGCGCAGTCCACTCCTTTTGCCTTGTTTTTCCTGCACACGGCTTCCCTCAATTCCTTGACGCCCTGCGAATCCGAGTAGCCGTTTTTGCGCGAGTTAATCGCTTCCACGAGGGCGTTTTTTATGTGTTCGGGGGTGTCGTGGTCGTAAGCGTTGGGGTCGCCGATGTTTAACTTCAATAATTTTTTGCCGGTCGCCTCCACTTTCCGCGCTTCCTCCAACACGTCGCGAATCGCGTAAGTCACTCCGTTCAATCTCTTGGCCGCCATTTCATTCCAACCTCTTTATGATTCGCGTGCGCCCCGCCGAACCGCTTGACTCCTCGAGTTCCACGAACCGCTTTTTTTCCAACGCGCTCAAAATGTTTCTCACGCTGCGCTCGCTCAGTTCAACGCCCGCTTTTCTCATCGCTTCGTAGAGTTCGCCGGAACGCATCCCGTCCCTGATTAGCGAATAAACCTTTTCCTCGTTTTGCGAGAGCCGCGAAAACTTTTTTTGCCTAGAGGCACCGCTTTGTTTCGGGACGTCAACCACTTCAACGAATCCGCTTCCCCTCTTGTCCGCGTTCCTCCCCGCGGCCAAAAGCAGTTGTATTGAGATGCGCGCATCCCCGCCGTTCTTGGCGCCTATTGCGGCGCACAACGCGAGCGCGTCCGGTTTGACTGCGCCCCGGCGGAACGCGGTCAGCCGCGACAAAAGGATTTCCTTCAATTGTTTCGGGGAGTAGGGCTTGAAGAACACCTGCCCGCTTGAAAAAGCGGAGCGCACGCGGTCGTCCAAGCGCGCCAGCGAGGTTTCGTCGTTTGTCACGCAGGCAAGTCCGAGGGGCACGCCGAACAATTCCTTGGCGCGCGTCAAGTCGTACAACGCGCGTTCCTCCTTGTGCGCTATCAATTGGTCGACTTCGTCGAGGATTACTACGGGGATTAGCTTGGAGTGCTTGCAGGCCTGCATCGCGCGGGAGAACACCTCGTCTCCGGCAAGGCCGCGTCTTGGAAGGGCTTCGCCTAGGGTGCGCGCGAGTTCGGAGAGCATCCCCTGGCGGGTGTAGTTCTGCCAGCAGTTCACGTAGACCACGCGCGCGTTCGAGTTTTCCTCGAGTTCGCGGGCAACGAACTTTAGGCAACTGGTTTTGCCGACGCCGGTGCGGCCGGAAACCCATAATGGGAGCGGGGTTGCGCCTTGCAGGGCGGGGCGGAACGCGTCCGCTATTCCGCGCGTCTCGGCTTCGCGTCCGGGAAGTTCTTCGGGCACGAAGTCGGGTTCGAGGAATTGTTGGCTCCTGAAAACGCTTTCCTCAACCATCACAAACCTTTTTATTACGGGCTTAATTATGATAGCGTTTTCGTTTGTAATGGAGGGATAAGATGAGGAAAAAAGGTCAAGGAGCGTTTGAGTACGTCCTCCTGCTCGGAGGAGTGCTCTTGATAGTGGTTCTCGCGGTCGTTTTGTTGCGCGGAGGGCTGTTTCAGAGCAGTTCGCAAAACGTTGAGTTAAGCGCTTGCCAGAACAGTTTGGTAACCTCGCCGGGTTGCTTTAAAGACGGTGAGTGGCAGTCTGGTGTAGCTGTTAGCATATCCCAAAATTGCCGAACGGTTTTGAATGCAAGTAATTTCGACGATTATCGGTGTGATGATGCTGACCCTACTGAGCCTGCTGGTGCGGGTACCGGGAAATGTTTCTGCGGTCCCGAACTAGTGTGATAAGCAACCCCCTTCTTTTTATTTCCTAATTCTTTTGTTTTCTTATGACTCGCGGCCAGGCAGCAGTTGAATACATCCTCTTGGTGGGGCTGGGCTTGTTCATCCTCACCGTCGCGTTTGCGCTCGCCTACTACGTGCAAACCTTTTCAAGTGCCACGCTGGCCGAGGTAGCGATGGCGCGCAACGAGTCCATTGCGATGCTAGTGGGTTAGTGTTCAAAGTGTGGTCCTCGCTCTGGCTGGCTTCAATCGTTTTCTGTTCGGCGGCCTCGTTTTACGACGTTTTCGAGCGCCGCGTTCCAAACTGGTTGAACGCCTGTTTCTTCCTGGTTCCGTTTGTTGCTTCAATCAATTCTCTTGAATCGTTTGCGCCGTTTGTTTTGGGTTGCCTTGCGTTGGCCTACGTTCTTTATCGCTTCAAGGTTTGGGGTGCGGGCGACGCCAAGTTCTTCACCGTCTTGTGCGCCTTTTGTTTTGTTTTCAAAGGGGTTTCACTTGCGCCCGCGACGATGCTGATATTGTCCGCGTTATTGGTCTTCGCCTACAATCTGAGGGACCCTGCATTCGTCCGTCGAGTTGCGCGCGTTTCAAGGAAGTCGCTTCTTGAAAGCGTTGCCCCCGCCTCGTTTTTGTGGCTGTTACCCGTTTGGCTGGTCCTGCCCGGCGCGGTTTTGTTGTGGCTAGTTGAATTGCCCGCTGTTTCAACGATTGCATTCTTGTCGGCGGGATTGCTTTTCGGGTTGGAGGGAATTTCCCTTGTGGTGTTGTTCGCCGCGTTCTTCCTGTTGCGTTTTGCTTTCTCGCTAAAAGGTTTAAAGACGCGTTCACTAACTTTCTTCGCGCCGTTCTTGTCGGCGGCGTTCTTTTTGGCGGTGTTGTCATGAGGGGCCAGGTTGCGATTGAATTCTTTCTCGTGCTCGCTTTAGTGCTGGGAATGATTACGGTGGCGCAGCCGCGCCTGTTCTCGGAGCAGAACGACCAACTGCTTTTGCAGGACGCCTTGCTTGCGAAGAGGTTCGTGAACGAGTTGACGCGTTACTCGCGGTTTGCGCTGGCGTTGAACGGCTCCGTGCTCTCGACCCGACTCTACTCGCCTTCGAAGAACGCCAACTGTTTTTACGCCGAGTCAACGCGCCTTTATTGCTTCCTCGGAGGCGAGGGCGCCGGCGACGTGCTCCCCGCGGACGGGAACAAGGTTTTCGGGGGCCTGGTAGCAGAATTCAACCTGGATTCGTGCGTGCGGCCCGTAGATGGTTGGCGCGATTATAGTTTTTCAATCAACGAAGGAATGGTGAAGATAACGTGTTGAAGGGCCAGGCCGCGGTGGAATACGCCTTCATTGCCGCCATCGTGGTCACGGTGGTAGTCCTGGTTGCGGCACCGGTTTTTCGCGAGTTCGAATTCCACCTGGCGTTGGAGAATGCGCGCCGTGAATGCGTGCAGGTTGCTTGGGAGAACGGCGTTGAATTCGCGCAACTCAATTACTCGATTTCGGGGCGC
>Ga0210057_1002775_pt1 | contig 24749 bp, 26 predicted proteins | sample CryGeyCG2114_010_2_FD_183968 | JGI IMG/M metagenome (GOLD analysis project Ga0210057, IMG submission 183968) | Groundwater microbial communities from aquifer - Crystal Geyser CG10_big_fil_rev_8/21/14_0.10 (SPAdes) (version 2) | ecosystem: Environmental > Aquatic > Deep subsurface > Groundwater ...
GTTGAGTTTATTCCACCATATTCTCCTGAACTAAACCCCATTGAAACCTGTTGGAAAGTCACTAAAAATGCTGTAACCAAGTCACAACATTTTACAAATGCTGATTCAATGCAAAAAGAATTGGAAAGATTTTGGAATGAACATATTTTTATGCAAGAATTTATAACTTACTTATGTCGTTAACTAGTTTCTTGAAAGAAACTATTAATAACATTTATAAAGTAAATAACTTTTTCTTATTTTTATGCGACTTTCCAAGAAATTCTGGAAATATTCTTGTTACTTACTATTAATTTTACTAGTTTTATCTATATATTTTAATCCTTTAAATAAAGAAAATAATTTGTCTGAACAAGAAATATCCAAGATTACTGGCGATTTTTTAACCAATTACATTTTAGGTCCAACTACTAATCTTAAGATTGGTGATATTGAAGAAAAAGAATTGTTCTATACCGTCCAAATAGAAGTGGATGGAAAATCTACTGAAACTTATGTAACCAAAGATGGCCAATATCTTTTCCCAGCTGCTTTCAACATTTTTATGGTCGAACAGACTTCCAAGTTTACAGATTACAAGGATGTAAATATTAGGGAAAATAGACCTGGTCTTGGCAATGAAGATGCAGTAGTCACCATAGTTGAATTTAGTGATTACCAATGTGCTTATTGTGCAAAATTCACATTGGAATCTTTTAATCAATTAAAAGAAGATTATATTGATACTGGAAAAGTTTATTTCATTCACAAACATTTCCCATTAGAAAGGATTCATGAAAAAGCATTCAAGGCAGCTGAAGCATCTTATTGTGCAAAAGAACAAGATAAGTTTTGGGAAATGCATGAAAAGCTTTTCAAAAATATGGAAGAACTTTCAATTGAAGACTTGAAAATCTATGCTAACGAACTAGGCCTTAATCAAGCTGAGTTTGACAATTGTTTAGATTCTAGTTTAATGGCAAAAAAAGTTAGGGCTGACATAGAAGATGGTCAAACTCTAGACATAACTGGAACTCCTGTTTTCTATATAAATGGGAGAGAAGTTATTGGCGCTCAGCCATATGAATTATTTGCACAAATTATAGAAGAAGAAATAAGGGCTTCATCATCTACTTTATAACATCACCAATATAAACTTTTTTTATATCTTTTACTTTCTTTATTTTTAGAATAATCTCTTGTAATTTAGGAATATCTTGGGCTTCAATTACGAAAGAACATTCAACATTATCATCTGAAGTAGATTTTGCATTTGCAGATTTAATTTGTGTTTGAGTTTTTATTACAGTATTAAGTATTTCAGCAAATAATCCTATTCTATTTATTGCATCAACTTTTATTTCAACAGAAGACCCTATGCTATCCATCCAATGTACAATTACTTTTCTTTTTTTAATGCCGGCTTGTTTGTTCAAATTAAAACAACCTTTTTTATGAACAGTTACTTTTTCTGCAGCAGTTGTAAAAGCTCTAATATCGTCTCCAGGTAAAGGATTACAACATCTAGCTAATTTGATTTTAGGTTCCCTAATACCTTCAACTTCAATTATCCATTGTTCTAAATCTTTTCTCTCTCCACCAATTTTGGGTAAACTTTTTACAGGAATCTCCTGAGAATTTCTTAAATATTGTTTAATTTTAGATTTGGCTTTAGTAGTTACAACAAATTTCATCCAATCCCTAGATGGTCTATGATTTTTAGAAGTAATTATTTCTACTTGATCTCCATTTTTTAATATTTTTCTTAATGAAACAAACTTATTGTTAACTTTTGCTCCTGTACTAGTATCTCCAATATTAGAATGGATGGCATAAGCAAAATCAATTATGGTTGCTCCTTTTGGAAGCCTTATAACTCTTCCTTTAGGGGTAAAAGTAAATATTTCATCTTCAAAGAAATCTATGTGAAGCATTTCCATGAATTCTTTATAATCTTTAGAGTCTCTCTGCCAATCCATTACCTGTTTTAACCAAGAAATTTTATTATCTAAGGCAACATCAGTAGACAGACCTTTATACTTCCAATGGGCAGCAATACCCTCTTCAGCAATTTTATCCATTTCTTCAGTTCTAATTTGAATCTCTACAGGTTTTCCATCCGGACCAATAACTGCTGTGTGTAAAGATTGATACATGTTAGATTTTGGCATAGCAATATAATCATCAAATTCATTTGGTACTGGTATCCACAAGTTATGTATGATTCCCATAATTGCATAACAATCTTTTACGCTTTCAGTAATAATTCTTAATGCCGCTAAATCATAAATCTCTTCAAAAGAAAGATTTTTTCTTTGCATTTTTCTATAAATAGAATATATATGCTTAGGCCTACCAAATATATTAACTTTAAAATTTTGATTATTTAATTCTTTTGATAAAAATGATTTTATTTTATTAATTTCTTTATCTCTTGAAGGCCTAGTTATTTTAATTTTCTTTTCAAGTTCTTCATAACTTTTTGGATCAAGATTTTTGAAAGATAAATCCTCCAGCTCCCATTTAATTGAAGCAATACCTAGTTTGTGAGCAATTGGAGCATACACATCCATAACTTCTTGAGATATTCTAATTCTTTTCTCTTTTCTAAAAAATTCTAATGTACGCATGTTATGCAATTTATCAGCCAACTTGATGAAAATAACTCTTATATCTTTAGCAGAAGCTAATATTAATTTTCTTATACTTTCAGCATGATATTCTTCTTTGCTTTTAGCATTCAATTTAGAAATATTTGTGACTCCTTCAACCAAATCAGCAATTTCTATTCCAAACTCATCAGCTAAATCTTTATGACTAAATTCAGAATCTTCTACAACATCGTGCAATAAGGCAGCAGCAACCGTAATATCATCCATATTTAATTCTGCAAGAGTTTTTGCAACATTCAAAGGGTGTTGAATGTAAGGGTCTCCAGACTCCCTTTTTTGCTTTCTATGGATATCTTTTGCAAAGAAATAGGCTTTTCTTATAAGCTCAATATTTGCATCCTTATTATTCTGCCTGACAGGCTTAAGTACGTCTAAAAGTTTCATTTATTGCCTCTATGTCTCTAGAACGTATTTATAAAGCGCTCATCTTTTTTAACCTTTTCGGGAATTAACCCAAAATATTAAAAAGAAACAAGTCTTCTTTAAAAGCTATGCGTTACTCAAGACAGATAATTTACGAAAAAATTGGCTCTGAACGTCAAAAAATGATAGAAAAAAGCAAAGTTGCAGTAGTTGGTGCTGGTGCTTTAGGTTCTATAGCATGTGAATTACTTGTTAGGGCTGGAATAGGAAGATTAGTTATTATTGACAGAGATATTCTTGAAGAACATAATTTACAACGTCAAGCTTTATTTACAGAGGAGGATATTGGTAAATCTAAAGCTGCAGCTGCAGAATCTCATTTAAAAAAAATCAATTCTAAAGTAAAGATAGAAACTTATATTACTGATTTGGATCATCAAAACATTGATTTGTTGCGTGCAGACTTAGTCTTAGACTGTACAGATAATTTATTTACAAGATTTTTAATTAATGAATATTGCAGAAGCAAAAAGATCCCTTGGGTTTATACAGCAGTAATTGGTTGTTCTGGGATGCTTATGAACATAATCCCAAAACGTAAATATTGTTTTAGGTGTATTTTTGAAGAAGCTTCAGGTTTGGACACTTGTGAGACTGCAGGAATATTAAACACCACCCCTCATGCATTAGTTGCAATGCAAGTTACTCAAGTATTAAAAATTATAACCAAACAACCTTCAGAAAAAGATTTGATTAATTTGGATTTATGGAACTTAAAATTATCTAGGGTAAAAGTAAAACATAATCCTAAATGTCCTGTATGTCAAGGTAAATATGAATATCTTGAAGGTAAATCTCATGGTTTGGTTAAGTTATGTGGTTCTGGCAACTTTCAATTTAAGGGTAAATTAAAATATTTTAGTTTGAAGGATAGTTTATCAAAGATAGGGAAAGTTACTGATTTGGGTTATTGCTTCCATTTCAAGGAGCTTATTGTTTTCAAGGACAGGGTTTTAATCAAAGCGAAAACTGAATCAGAAGCCAAGTCTTTATATTCTAAATATATTGGTAACTAGAATTATTTTTTAGGTTTTTGTTTTTGAACTCTTTTAATCATTTCTTATTTATTTTTAACATTAACTTTTCCTCTAGCCTTTGGCGGAGTAGGTGGAACTTTTTTTCTTTTTAATTCTTCTGCTTGTTTATTTTCTTTTTCATTATATTCTTTCCACTGTTTTTCTCGTTCAGCTTTTCTTTGTTGTTCTTCATAATCTTTTACATGCTGATCTTGAGGCTGTTCTTTCTTTTCAAACATCCTTTTTAAAAATCCTTTTTTGGCAGTTTGAGCTTTTCTTTGTTGTTCTTCATAATCTTTTACATGCTGATCTTGAGGCTCTTCCTTTTTGCCAAATATTCTTCTAAAAATTCCTCTTCTAGCAGTTTGTGCTTCTTTTTTCTTTTGTTCTTCATAATCTTTCACATGTTGATCTTGCTGTTCTTCTTTTTGTTTTCTTCTAAATAATCTTGAGAATAATCCAGGTACTGCTGCTAATCCTCTTCCAACTCCTTGTGCACCACTATAAGCAGCATCAGCAGCTTTTCCTGCACCTTTTTTAACTGCTTCATTGATTGGTTTTCCAGCTTTCATTAAGCCATCACCTACAACTTTAGCACCTGCATATGCGCCATCGGCAGCTTTTCCTAATCCTTTCTTAACTGCTTCATTAGCTCCAATAGCAGCTCTTCCAGCTGATTCTTTAGCCCTTTGCAACCTTCCTTTTTCCTCTTCTGCTTTCTCTCTCATAGCTTCTATTTTAGCCAATTCAGCTTCATGCTTCATTCTTTGTATTCTTTCATCATGTTCTCTTTGCTTGTCAGCTTCTTGTTGTTTTGCCTTTGCTTCTTTGTCGATTGCTTTTTGAGCTTTTCTATTAATCAATTTTCTTCTCAACCATCCAGGACCTTTATCCCCTGGTGTTTTTGTTTCTTTAACACCTTTTTCACCCTTATATTTAACTAGGATGAATATTAAAATCACAAAAGCTACAACAATTAAGAAAGGTGTTAACCAAGGAATAGTTGTAGAATGATAATAAATATCATCAAAAATTTCACTTCCTCTGATATATCCTAAGTAAGGATACCTTGAACCATACAATCCCATTCCACCAGAAATAAAATAATACATTCCACCAGCCAAAATCAAAGTCAATACAGCTTTAACTTTTCCATTTTTCACAATTAATCCAACTAAAACATAAGGCAATAAAAATAATGCAGCAATCCAAATTAAAGTACCTAATCCTGATACAAATTCAATTGGCATAAATTTTATTGCAATTATTGACAAAACAATAGCAATCATTGGATGTGTATTTGGATGCTCAGGGAACAATTTCATTTTATCCATTGTTCCTTTTAATACGGCAAACGTAATTATGAATAATCCAATTTTAAGAACTTGTGTATTAGAACCTTGCCCTAAAAAGAATTCCACACCTTGCGCTAAAGCTCCACCTAATACAAAAGGCATTAGCAATAAGAACATAGTTGGAAGAATCCCTCTTTTCATAGGTAAATGTAAATATCTTGTCATTTTTAAACTTTTCTTACTTTCTTCTTTCTTTTTTAAAATATCTTAAAGAAAAATAAGCAATTAATGAGAAAATTACAACAATAAATTGGAACTTGTAAACATTATAATAATATCTTAAATCAGCTAAAGACTGATTCCAGAACCCAAATTCTAAGAACCCAGTTCCTCCAACTATTAAATAAACTCCTAAATAAGATAAAATTAAAAATGCAACTTTAAGAAGATTCCACTTTTTAAATATTAAATTGATAATCACAAAAGGTATAATTATTATGGCAGCAACAACCAAAATTTTCCCCATACTTGTAAGCCACAAATTAGGCATAAGCCTTACAGCAATAATTCCCATCAACGCCGCAATCAATTTACTTACTGAAGGTGTTTTAGGAAACACTCCTTGCAGTCCTTTAAAGAAAACTCCGAACAAGATTGCAAATAAAGCAATCTTAATCAAAGCTTCATTTACAGTATAAACTTTTCCCAGAATTAATATAGTAATACCAATAAATCCAGTTTCAGTAAGACTTTGTTGTGCATATACAAAAGGTGAACAGAATATTAAACTTAAAACATAAATTAACTTATTTTTTCTTAACATTCTTCACCTCTTTCTTATTTTTATTTAATATTTTATCACTTATTAATCTTTCTCCTTTCTTTCTTTTAATATATAATAGTGCTGAAACCATGAACAATAATCCTGAAATTAAAATTAAAACATTTTTGATATATACTTTTTTAGTTTTCATTGGAATACTAACTTCTTTAACATTTTCTTCTTCAAGTTCTTCAACATCATCCATAATTTCTTCTATAATCTCTTCTTCAACTATTTCTTCAGTTTCATTTTCTTCAACAATATCTTCTTCTTTCAAACTAAAACCACCGCCACCACCACCAGTATTGGATGTGGTTGTCGCAACTACAACAGGTGCAGGCTCAGCTTCAACAATGGCATACCCTGAGAAACTAGTCAATAAAATGGTAACAACATTCAAATCTTTATCAACACTAAAATTACTATACTCAACCCATTCTCCACAACTATCTAAATTAAAATCATAAGAATTACATTTATAAATTTTTAAATTATCTTCAGAAGATATACTATTAATAACACTACTATAATTCATTTCTAATGTAGCATTAGTATAATTCCAGTCAGTATCCAAAGCAAATCCTAATCTTATATCATAACCACTAGGTTCAAGATTATAAAACTCTTCAATATTTATTGAATAATTCGCATTTGAAGAAATATCTACATCTTTAAAAACTACAGTAATTTTTGATTGATTATATTTTAAATTTAAATCTTGGATCCCTAAAGGTAAATTCAAATTACCTTCACTAATATTAAAATTACCAGTTTCCAAACCATCTTTCTCAAACGTCATCTCTAAATTATCATCAGTAAAATTTATTAAAGATAAATAAACAGAATTATTTGAAACAAAACTACCACTTAAGTTTGCATCATTTCCATTTGTATCATTTGCATAAACAACAACATTATAATTTCCTATAACGGAAGTATTACTCATTACTCCAGTATAATATCCTTCATTTAAAGTTAAAATTACATCTCCCAACACACTTGTTGCCCAGACACTTGAAATTTCAAGATTATCTGTTACATTAACTCTTATTGTTACATTACTCCCATTAATCACAATTGGTGGTAAAAATTTCAACTCACTTATCACAGGATCAGTAACATCATAAAACAAGTTTGTAAGATTATATGTCAAAGAACTTCCTAAATTACCCAAACTATCCACACAAGTTACATTCCACTCATGTTGGCCGTAAGCTAAAGTAACGTTTCTGTTAGTCAAACCACTTCCAATAAATGTTTGGTTAACACTTCCATCAATACTTAAATTACATACAGCAAAATTAAAGCCATCAACCAAGGTAAAATTTAAAACAAAATCATGTAAATTTGTAAACAAACTATTGTTTAAAGGATAATTCAATGTTACATTAGGATTACTTCTGTCAATAAAGAAACTTATAGTTTCAGAATAATTAGTATTGCTCACGATGTTTGAACAACTCACATTCCACCAATGAACCCCTTCAGAAAAGTTTCCTAAACTAACTTCTTCTTTAGAGGTTTGATTGCTCAAGTTTACAACTCCATCTATGATTAAGCTACAATCTAATTCATTTGGTAAAATATCTGTAGCACTCCAGTTAAATGTCATTATATCAGTAGAATTATAATTATTAACAGTATTCAATACTACATAAGGTCCAATATCCAAATCGCTTATCATAACAGAATCTACTGCACTCAAACTTTCAAAATAATCATCACTACAACTTATATTATAACTTCTTTCTCCAGCAGTCATAAATGTTGTATTAAAAACAAACAATCCATTTTCATAACTCATGTTATTAGTTCCATTAAAAGTACAATTCGCAGTTGCGATAGCACCGAAAGATAAATTAGTATAATTAGCATAAAATAAAACATTTGAGCCTATGAATGCATCACTGCTATCATTCGAGTCCCAGATGTTTAGTTCACTATTAACTCCTGAAGTGTAATTTGAGAATGATGTAACATTAAATGTTAAAGTGTTATTAACATAACTTATAAATCCACAATCAAAACAATATTGTCCATCTTTGTATAATGCAGGATTTTTTTGATAGCTTAGATTATTGAAAGTTATTTGGGCGCTTTTGTTCAATTGAGGAAAATTTGTGCTGTCAATTTCTAAATAATTATTTGTTAAGACAATTCCTCTTGTAACATTTGTTATGTTTACATCTTCAAGGAAATCTATAGAACCATAAACATTACTTCCTTTATTCTCTGTAACGTTAACATTTAATAAAGAATTAATTGAAGCCAAGGCATCTACTCTTTTGTAGTCTCCTACAACGACGCCATAATTTTTTAGGTAAGCCCTTGTGTCTTCAGCATTCAACGCATAGTTTGCATATTGTTTCAATAATGCTGCAACTCCAGCAACATGCGGTGCTGCCATTGAAGTACCTGAAAGAGAAGAAAATCCTCCATGGATTGTTGAAATTATACCATCTCCTGGGGCAAGAACATCTAACAATCCAACTTTTCTATTTGTGGCGCTATAAATATCATCAACATCATTAGTAGCACCAACAGCAATTGTGTAAGGCGAACAAGCAGGTTCACTAATTCCAGTAGTAGAATGGCCATTTCCTGAAGAAACTATAACAACAATACCCTTTGTATTTGCTGCTATAATATTCTCATCCATTGTTGTTGGACAAGAGATTTCATTATAAGTATTACTACTTCCAAGACTCATAGTGATTACTGAAATATTATATAACTCAGAATTATCAACACACCAATCTATGCCAGCAATTACATCACTAGAACTACAACTTCCGCCAGAATTACAAACTTTAATTGCAATAAGTTTAGCACCTGGCGCAACACTTCTATAAGTTGCATCCATTGAAGCAACAGTACCTGCAACATGTGTACCATGATAATAATAAATATCATCATCCATGGGATTATTATCATTATTTACATAATCATATCCTCCAATAACTTTTTCACATTGTCCAGTTGTAAACTCTTCTTCTGTGCATCCTCCTAATGCAGGATGAGTATAATCAATTCCTGTATCTATAACGCAAACAGTTTGCCCTGTACCATTATATCCTAAACCTTCAACATCATCTGCGTTTATCAAAGGAACACTTACGTCAAGATTAATCCTAAGCACCCTATCTTCATACACTCCTTCAACGTTAGGATTATTCTTTAATCTCTTAAGCATTTTCTTATCAACTTTACCAGCAACTGCATTAGTAGTTACAAAATCATATTTCACATCAATGTCTTTAACTTCACTTTTAGTTTTGTACTTCACGATGACATTTACTTTGTTTTCATTATTTAACTGAAATTCAACATTCTTGTCAATTTTGGAAGCAAGCTTGCCATCTTTGGATAAGGGTTGTAAAGAATTATACCCATCAATGGCAGCATTGCCGTCCAAATGAACATTAGCGAATATTAAAGGTAAAGTAATTAGTAGAATTATTATAAAAATCAGACTTTTATATCTATACATATCATAAACCTCTTTTACAACCCATTATCTATAAATTGATATTTATATTTAAAGTTTTAGGAAAAGTTTTTTAACTATCCTTCCTTAACTTTCATTTATGTTTAAAATCCTCAAATGCAAAGACAAAGCAGTTTACACAACTAAGTTGGATAAACAGAAATCATTAGATTTAAATAACATTTCAAAAAAGTTCAAAACTATTCAAAAAACTCCAATTCTATTACTGATAGAGGTTGATGGCTGCGAGATTATCGTACATCGCCATGCAGAGCTGATGTTCAAGAACTGCGAAGATAAAGAAAAGATAAAGAAAATCGCTGAAATGGTCTATAAGGAAGGAATTTAGTCCCTAATACGTACTAAAAATAGAAACATTATTAAATAACTCATTTCTCAAGCCAATTATGAAAGGCTTATTATTACTCTCTGGAGGCTTTGACAGCCCTGTTGCAGGTTATTTAATGAAAGAGAAGAATGTTGAGTTAACTGCCTTACATTTCTCAGGACAGCCTTTTATTAATGATGTAGCTGAAAAGAAAGCTATTGAGTTAGCTAAAATCATTGGCTGTAAGAAGCTTATAATCTTTCCATTTGGAAAAATTCAAGGTGAAGTAGTAAATAGATGCCGACACAAATATTATTTCATAATCACAAAAAGAATCATGTTCAGGATAGCAGAAGATATTGCAAAAAAGGAAAACTGTCAATTCCTAATCACTGGAGATAATTTAGGCCAAGTAGGAAGCCAAACATTGAAAAATATAGCAGTAATAAACTCTTCAATAAATATTGATATCCTACAACCTTTACTTTCATTTGAAAAGCAAGAAATAATTGACAAAGCAAGAGAAATTGGAACTTACAAATCCTCTAAAGGCCCTGAGATGTGTTCTGTTTTAGGCCCTAAACATCCTGCAACCGGCGCAAAGTTGGAAAACATTGAAAAAGAAGAAAAAAGATTAGAAATAGATAATTTAATCAAAGAATCTTATGATAATATTAAGGAAATAAAATGAAAATATTTTTAGAAAAAGAACAAAAACATGTAGAAGTTAAAGGTAACACTGTATCAGAGATTTTAGCTAACTTAGAAATCAATCCAACTACTGTTATTGTTTCAAAAAATGGTAACTTAGTAATTGGTGAAGAAAAAATTACATCTAAAGATAATATTACAATTTTTACTGTTGTATCTGGGGGCTAAATGGTTTGTAAGAAATGTGACACGGAACCTGTATACTTACTTACATCTGGAGTAAGATTATGTAGATCTTGCTTTATCAAATACTTTGAAAAGAAAGTAAGAAAAACAATTAGAATTAATAACCTAATTGAAAAAGGTGACAAAATCTGTGTTGCAATATCAGGTGGAAAAGATTCCTTAACAGTATTAAATATTCTTAATACTCTTACTAAAAAGAAAAACTTTGAATTATTTGCATTATTGATTGATGAAGGTATAAAAAATTACAGAGATTTTACAATTAAAGATGCAGAAAAGTTTTGCAATGAAAATAAAATAAAATTACATATTGTTTCATTCAAAGATGAATTAGGTTACACCTTAGATGAAATGATAAAAATTCTAGGCATGAAACCTTGTACTGTTTGCGGAGTATTTAGAAGATACTTGTTAAACAAGAAAGCAAGAGAATTAAAAGCAAACAAGTTAGCTACAGGTCATAATATGGATGATGAAGCACAAACTGTTATCATGAATCAATTCAAGAAAAATATAGATGTTTCAGCAAGATTAGGCCCTATGACTGGAGTTAAGGATGATAAACGTTTTATCAGGAGAATAAAACCATTATATTTAATGTCAGAGAAAGAAGTTGGAACTTATGCTTTCTTAAAACAATTAATGGGTAAGTTTACAGAATGTACCTATGAAAATGATTCATTCCGAGGAGATGTTAGGGATATGCTTAACGATTTTGAAATGAAACATCATGGTGTTAAAAACAACATTATAACATCATTCTTAGAAATCCTCCCTATGCTTAAGAACAAATACAAAAATAAATCTACAATTAACGCTTGCATATCTTGTAAAGAACCAACTTCAAGCGATCAATGTAAAGCATGTGAATTAAAAGATAAATTAAAAGAAAAAGCTTAAACTGTTTTTTGTTTTTCATATTTGCCATTATATTTTGCAGTCCCAGTAGTTTCTATCAAAGTTAACTGACATATTTTTAATCCAGGGTTAAGCACTAAAGTTCTTTTAGACAAATTATATATCTCAAGAACTTGTTTATTATTAATTCCTGGCTGTATGAAACTAGCAGTAGCATGCACAATTATTCCTAACCTTGCAAACCTACTTCTTCCAGACAAAAACCCGCAAACATTTCCTGGCAATTTAATTGTTTCTTTTGTAACACCAAGCAAGAACTGTCCTGGCTTTAATGCTATAGGTCCTGTTTTTGGCTTAGTCATAAGCGCATAATCGGTATCTTCCATAACTTCGATTTTACCTTTTTTCTCATCAAATAATCTAAATTCATCACCCAATGTCAAATCAATTGACCCAGGTCCTATATTTTTCATTACTAAAGGATCAATTTTAATGAAACCTTTATTTATTTGTTTAATAATTTCATCTCTTGTCAATACACTCATTATTCAACCTCCTTTAGGCTTTTGACAACTTCTTTTACTTTATCGATAGCATAATCAATTTCTTTTTTTGTAGTATTTCTACACAAAGTTAACCTTATTGCACCCTTTGCCAAATTTTTCTCTAAGCCCATGGCATGCAGTACATAAGAAATTTGAATTTCTTTTTCTTGACAGGCAGATCCAGTAGCTACAGCTACTCCAAGGCAACTTAAATGTAGAAGTATATTTTCTCCGTCAAGATCATCAAAACTAACATTAACATTATTTTGCAACCTTTTAGTTCTATGTCCATTTAATTTTCCACCAATTTTTTCTAATTTTTCAATCATATAATCTCTAAGTTTTTTTATGTTGGAATCTTTCCAAACTTCTACGGCTTTACCAAATCCTACAATCCCTGAAACATTTTGTGTACCTGCCCTTCTATCAAATTCATGTTTGCCTCCATCCATCAACTTATCCAATTTCAAACCTTTTTTCAAATACAAAACACCAGTACCTTTTGGCCCGTGCACTTTATGTGAACTTATTGAGACAGCATCTAAATTTAATTTTTTAACATCAATTGGTAATTTAAGAAAAGATTGTACAGCATCTGTATGGAAAAGAACATTTTTCTTTTTACATATTTTACCAATTTCTTCTAGAGGTTGTATGGTACCTACTTCATTATTAGCATGCATTATTGAAACTAAAGCAGTATTTTCAGTTATAGCTTTTTCAACTTCTTTTGGGTCAACCATTCCAAACTTATCCACTCCAACAAATGTTACCTTATACCCTTCTTTTTCAAGATGTTCACAACTACTTATTATTGAAGAATGTTCAATTTTAGAAGTTACTAAATGCTTTTTACTACTTCCTTTTAACAATCCTTTAATACAAATATTATTAGCTTCAGTTCCGCCAGAAGTAAATATAATTTCATCTTCTTTACAATTAAGTTTTTTAGCAATAATTTTTCTTGCATTATTTATTGCATCGTTAGCTTCACTACCTATATAATGTATTGAAGAAGGATTACCATATATTTCATTCATACACTTTTGCACTACTTTTACAACTTCATCATCAATTCTTGTAGATGCAGCATTATCAAGATAGACTTTCATGTATATAGTGTTCGTTAATAATGTTTAAATACTTTTTTGTAAATTAATTGTATATGGATATAAAAGAAATAGTTAAAGACGTTTGGATTTTCCCCAAAGGACCTGGCTTAAGCTGCAATATTTATTTCTTAAATATTAAAGAACCAACTTTGATTGATTTAGGTTATTTCGACAATTCTGAATTATTAATAAAAAGATTAAATTCTCTAGGCATTAAACCAGAAGATATAAAGAGAGTTATTTTCACCCATGTACATTACGATCATATTGGAGATCCTTCATTATTTCCTAAAGCAAAATTTTATGCAAACTACGATAAAATAGAATATTTATCAGTATTGGATATTAAATCTTATAGAAAACTAAAAAAAATTAAACTATCTCCTCTTTCTGATATCAAAGACTTAGAGGTTATAAAGACTCCTGGCCATAGTAAAGGCTCAATCTGCTTATGGTATAAAAAAGAGAAAATAATGTTTTCAGGTGACACTTTATTTGATAATGGCATTGTGGGAAGGACTGATTTGCCTGATAGTAAACCTAATGAATTAGATAGTTCTTTAGATATTTTAAGCAAATATAAGGTAAAACACCTCTGTCCAGGCCATTAAGTTTATAAATAAGTTCTAGATTTGGATGATTATGGTTTGGTATCAAAGATATAAACAAGGAATTATAGCAACTGCATTAGCTGCTGGCATTTTAGGTACTTTTGGTGTAGGTACGATTGTGGAATGTAATTCTAAGCCTAAAGTCCTGAAAAATATGCGTTCAGAGAAACAAAAGCGTAAAAATTCTATGGCAAACAAAACTTTGGGCGTAGTTGTTGATAGTTCAATAAGTGAAGTATCCCAAGATAACTTAAAGAATGCATTAAATGATGTTTTAAAAACTTACAAAAATCAATTTGGTATTAATTATCATGTTGAGTTTACTTATGTCAACATTAAGAAGAATAAATTAACTGAAGAAGATATTTTATCTCATATTCCAAAATCATATAATAATAAAAATCTCCGTATGGTATTCACTGATGGTATTGTTCCAAGTTACGCTTCAGAAGATGGTACAAGGGCCATAGGTTTTGCTATAGCTCCTATTAAATTAGTTGTAATCCCTGAAATAGACAGGCGTTGTGTAGACACATTGTATAACATCGTGGCTCACGAATTAGGTCATATTAATGGTTATCATACTCATCATCCTGATCAAAATTGTATGATGTATTACCAAATAGATACAGACATGCCTGAAAGAAAAAAGTTCTGTCCAGAAACTATTGAAACAATATTGAATCAAAAATGAATTATTACTCAGAAATTTCAAATGGTTACAATGGGCTTCACAAGGAAGAGCAATTAAAGAAGTTAGACACCATTTCTAAACACTTTACACCTAAACCATTAATGTTAGACATTGGCGCAGGCACAGGCATTTCTACGGCCTATTTTAAAGTTAAAGCAATAGCACTAGATCCTTCTGAAAAGCTTTTAGAACAATATGAGGGGAAGAAGGTTGTAGGTGAAGCTGAACACTTACCATTTGAAGATAAAACATTCAATTCAATAATCTCAATAACAGCTTTACATCATGTAAATGATATTGACAAAGCAATCAAAGAAATTAAGAGAGTATCAAAGGAAGATTGTGTTTACGCATTTTCAATATTAAAAAAGGCCAATAATTTTCAAGAATTAATCTTAAAACTAAAATCTAATTTTAATTTAAAAGAAATAAATGAAGAAAAAGATTTAATTTTAGTTAGCCGAACATGTTAGCAAAACCAGAATTTTCTTCTTTCTTAGGTTGTTCATTATTAGGATAGATTTCTCCTTTTTTTGACCCAAATATATTTCCACCATTTTCAGATTCTGTTTTTCTAATTTCTTTAAGGATAGTTTCTTTGAAATCTTTTATTGTAGCTTTCCTGTCAGCATCAGCATCTTTTCTTTTATCAAAATCTTTTCTTAAGTTAACTAATTTTTTCTTTTTAGGATTCCTACTAAAAGGAGAATTTCTTTTCTTAGGTCTTGAGAATGACAAGTATAAGGCTATCAATATAAACAATATAATGAATATTAAATAAATTCCACCATATGATCTTAAAGGCTTTCCTCCTTCAACAACAACACTTTCAAACAATTTTGTTTCTTCAGTTAAAGGTATAGTAATATCATAAGTACCGCTTGGAACTTCATTCTTTAAATCAATAACAATAGTCTCATTAGGATCTAAATTCTTTTTATTTTTTATTTTGAATTTATCATTTGCACTTTCTAAGTTTACAATGATATCTTCTTTAAATTCAGTATTCCCTGTATTTGTAATGTAAATAATATTTTGATCAAGTTCAGCTTCAATATTTTGTACAACAGCGACACTTAAACTTGATTTACTTTCTAGACCTTTAGTTTTAGATTGTATTACCCAAATTCCTGGCAAAGCAAATTCAGGCAACCTTAACATAAATCCTTGATTGCTAGGAACAGTTTTTGTCAAGTAAACATTACTTTTAGGATCAATAACATCAACAATAACTTCATTTTCTAATTGTTCACCAGATTGGTCTAATAGATACGAAGTAATTTCTAAAACCTCGTTAGGTGTAAAAACATCTCCACTAATTTGAGTTTCTAAACTTGTAGGGATGCCTTTAACATTAATTTGAATATAATCTCCTCCGGTATTACCGAACTTATCTTTAACAATAACAGATACAGTATGTTTTCCTCTCCTTATATTTATAGGAATATTAAATTCAATATTATATTCTCCATCACTTACTGATGTCCTATAACTAGCCCCACTAAGAGATACTTTAACATCAGCTTCTACAACTTTATCCATAGAAAGTGTTTCAACGTCTCCAGTAATTTTTAACAGATCTCCTGGATTCAAATCATTATTATTTGTAGTTGCACTAACTTTAAGATCTTTTATAATCATAATCATAGCAACATTCTGGAATAACATTTTGTTACCATCATTGTCTCTTGCAATAATTTCTAAAGTATAAGTTTCAGCAGGAATACCTGTAGTTTTGTAAGTGTAAGAGATTTTCCCATTAACTATGTTAACAACATCAATCAATGAATTAGTATTATTATTTTTGAAATAAATTTCAGCCGTACCCTCTACAACATCTCCATCAATTTGGGTAACAGTTCCAGTTAATTTAATTTCATCTCCAGCCTGAATTCTTTCATTTTCTATATCAAAAATACCATTAAGATTCTTTACAATTGTAAATTCTGAACTTTCACCAATATCAATTTCATCCAATCCTTCAATTAAAGCTAATTTAATTTTACAATCTCCAACCATAGTACTTGGAGCAATTATTCCAGGCAATTTTATATCATCAGGGAACAATATTTGTTGATCAGAAATAATATTTATTGGTACTAATTGTAATGGATAATCTAAATTCCCACAAACTATTTTTGTCCTAAGGAAGCCTTCAACAGTGAAATCCTCCCAAATATAACCACTAATTTCAATTTTATCGCCTATATTATAATTTTCAAATTCTGGTCCATTAATCTCTATTGTAGCTGAAACTACTGGCAGAATTAAGATAAACATAGCTATAATTATTAAATTACCTCTTTTCATATCCTTTTATAATATATTCTTTTATATAAAAATCTTACTTTTTTCCAAAAATTTAAATAGTTCATATAAATCTTATTTTTCATGTTAAAGAAACTTTATGTGACATTAGAAAAACTTGAAATGTTTGAAGAATTTAAGAAATTTAAGCAAGAAAACCCTGATTATTACTTAACATCAGGTTTTTTCATGATAGAAGATAAAAACAAGCTAGATAGCACATGGCAAGTAGACTTTTTTACTCCATCCTCACATAAAATTACTAGTTTTATTATTGATGGTGATAAATTAGAAATCAAACCTAATCAAGATGTTTTTCAAAAAGATAAAGGGGTTTTGAAAGAACTTAAAGTAGAAGACATCAAGGTAGATTTTAAAGATATTCTTGAAAAAGTGGAGATATTAAATAAAGAGAAATACCACGAATCTCCAAATAAAATCATTGTTCTTTTACAAAATATTGATGTTATAACTTGGAACATAACTTACTTAACTCAATCATTTAAAGTATGGAACATTAAGTATAACGCAGAAAACGGCGATTTAATTTCTGAAAAAATAGAAAGTATACTTTCATTCAGATCTCAATAACTTTTTTCTTACTTGTAAACCCTTTTACAATTTTAGCTGGTTTTTTAAACTTTTTTGTAAACAATTTTACAACTTCTATGTTAGCCTTACCATTTTCAGGTTGAGCTTTTACATAAACAACATCCTCTACAATCTCACTTCTACCAGAATTAGTTTTAACTTTAACTTCAATTCTCATTCTAAAACTCTTACTCCTTTTCTTACCCAATTTTCTTTTTTTCTTTTTAGTATATTTTCTATATTGGTTAAAGACTCTTTAGCTTCCTTATCATTCATTCCTATAACTTTTGCAAAGCTAAGCATATCAGCTTTAGAACGCAACTGCCATTTATTATTGGCAAAACTACCAAAAACCATTTTTACTTTATATTTTCTACATAATTTAACATTTTGTATCATTCTTCCAATCAAAGCTTTTCTATGTTTTGATTTAAGAATTTCATTTAAAGAAAATCCAATTGCAATATTATTGTTTTTAGCAAATTTGCAAACTACTTGGTTCAGTCCTGAGTTTCTATGATGCATTGCATCTTTTATAACCTCTTTTTCAGGTGAAAGAATTATATCTATTAACTTATTTTCAACAAGATTTCGATTATAAGCAAAATCCTTACCTTCAACAACATTTAACTTCCCCCTTATAGGTTTCTTAACTATTTCAATAGTTAAAGTGTTATCAAAACCAAGTTTGTTTACACCATTAAACAATATTATGTCGGTACTCATAATTTTAAGAAGAATTAGAACTATTTAAATGCTTTTTGTTTACCAGCCGCCACTTAAGTCGTTTTTAGGCTTTAAATTATTATCTAAGCCTAAAGCATCTAGACCATACTTAAACAACTCATTAGCCTTTTTAATTTGTTTAGGTGTACACTTAGGTTTACTTTTTTTGGTACAATATTCATTCAAAGTAAAGTTACTGAACACATCTACACCATTTTTTTTCTTAAAATCATTATCTGCAACTTGAATAGTATCTCTTTTAGAATTAGGATCATATAAATGTATACTTACTGAATCACCTTGTTTAGATAAAGTAACTTTATAACCTTCCTTGGTTACTGTATAAATTCTATATGTTGGTGTAATTTCTTTAAGCTTTTCACCTGGAAAACATCCACTTGACGCTGCCATTGTTAATGCACATAAAGTCCCAATCAAAAGTTTTCTCATTTTTTACCTCATAAATATTAAAAAAAAATTAATAATAATGTTTGTCAAGAATATCTTCTGCATCTTTACCAAGAGCTTCTTCTGCTGCTACTGCATCTTGAACGCCGTTTGTGATGTTAACTTCCTTTTCTTCTTCTGCTTCTTCTTCCATTTCCATTCTTGAAAGTTCTTCATCAATTTCATCAGACTCTCCAAAATATTTCTTATCTTTTTCAAAAGAATCTTCTACAGCAACATCTTCAGAAATATCTTCTACGAATTTTTTCTTGGTTTTTTTTACAGGAGTTTTTTCAACTTCTTCTTCGAAATCTTCTTCTGCTTCTTCGTCAAGTTCTAAAAAGATTTTCTCATCTTTAGGCTCTTCTTGAACAGAAACAACTTCTCCAAAAAATTCTTCTAACATTTTATCAGTTATTTTTTCACTGCCATAATCTACAGCTTTTCTGCAAAGAATCTCACAGTTTTTTAACATTGCTCTTGCATTATGATGAGACATTACAAATATTTTCTTGATAACATTGTCGTTAAAAAATTCTAGTTTGCCAATTCTTTTTCTAATAAGACTAACAGCATCATTTTCTGTCATATTCTCAAGTTTGAACAACTTTAAATTTTTAGCAACATTTGCAGGAAAATTTGTTTCATTGTATTTTTGACCTACAAACACGATAGATTTGAAATTTCCTTCTTTTTGGAACTTTAACATTTTTTCAACATCTTTTCCATCCATTTCTTGAACTTCATCAAGCAATAAAATCATGTCTTTTGGCCTTATATCAAACCATTTTCCAATTCTTCCATATCTTTCGTTAAGCAGTCTTCTAATTTGCATTCTTTTTTCAACTCTATTTACGCTGAAATAGATTACTTTTTTATGCCCACCGAAATATCTAAGAAGATGTTTTAAGATAGTAGTTTTTCCTCTACCATATTCACCTTCAATAAATACAAAATTACCAGCATCGACTGATTTAATAACTCTTGCAACCAAATCTTCATAACCAAATAAATTATCATGAAAAGCTGCTGGTTTAATACTAAATGGATTATTATAAAATCCTAATTGTTTATACCATATTCTATTCATTTTGCCACCGCCGGTATGCCTGTTTCCTCAAGGATTTTTTCTACATCTTCTTCTTTTAGATCTTTATTTTGAGATGCAATCTTACAAACTATTTCGCTGTTCTCTAAAAATCTTTTATTATTCTTGTTTGATAATTTGTATACATGTTTAATTATCCTATCAGATAAAACTTCCTCGCCAATTTTCTCTTTAACCATTTGCACTGCTTCATAGTCAGAAAGATTTTTAACAGTTAGTTTTTTATGAATTCTTTGTTTAATGCTTTCATTTAAGTCAACAACATCAAAGTCATGACTTGCAAAGATTACTGATCTCAAATAGTTTTGATCAAAGTAATATTTAATTCTTTCACAGTTTCTCTTTGATAGATGTTCAACTTCATCAAGCAACAAAATCATATTTTTAGGTTTTTTATTTAATAGTCTTGTACTAAACCAACCATATTTATCTTTTAACAATCTTTCAACATTAAGTTCTTTATGTAATTGTTTACAGTTAACATAGATAACTTTTCCATGTCCGCCGAATCTATTTACTGCTTCTTTAAGCAACTTAGTTTTTCCAGTGCCAGATTCGCCTTCAATAAATAACATGTTTCCTGCAATAATAGAATAAAATACATCTTCTAATAGGTCATCATAACCTACTGTTTTTCCTTCTTTTTTGAAAGGATTATCATCAAAATCTAATTCTTCGTACCATTCCATTTTCACGCCATCTCCTTAGCAACGCTTCTAATTTGTTCAGCTTCAGAATAATATTCTTCTGCTAGATCAACGTCGCCTTCACTATAAAATAATTCGCCTTTCTTGTGTAGTCTTCTTGCTTTAGCCACCATTCTTTTCTTTCCTGGATTAAGAACAATATACCCGATAAGGAAGATAAGAAGTAAGCCTCCGATAATTACGATATTTCTTAAGATTTTTATCACCTTTATTTTGCCTTGCAATAGGGATAAACTCTTTATTTATAAAGTTTTTTATCTTTCATCAGATAAATCAGAATTATTAGTTCAAATGAGTTTCAAACCATAGTAAAAAACGTATAAACCATGGTTTTTCAAGCACTTTAACATTATAATTAGCCATTCTCTTATATTCTTTTCCCACTATGTCTTTATAAGTAAGTACTACATTTACATCTTCTCTAAGTATTTCTTTTGAGTTAAATGGTATCAATAACTCTCTTTTTGTATTAAGTTCTTTTAATTCAGCTTCTCCAAACCCTTCAATTTTAACTTTTATATCTCTTGCAGGGGCATTAGTAACTAAAAGAAAAGACAAATTACCATCATAACCATAACTCATATTTTCTGGTTTAAATTGTTCAATAACTATATTGGGCTCTTCAATAATTTCGATTCTCATATAACTTCTTTTGATAGTATTTTCGGTTTCTGCAGAAATAATTATAACTTCATCTTCAAAACCACGTAAATCGATTTCCCACTCTACATCATTTTCTTCAGTTATTCCTAAATTTAATGTTTTACAATCTTTCGAGTAACAACTTTTTATATTTGTTAGAGGCTGATTGCCGATATTTTTCACAATACAACTAAGCGTTGCAATTTCAGTAGTATAATAATAAGGTTGATCTAACTCACAATCAATTTTTATCCCAGGAAAATATTCTTTTTCATCTTTAGGTTTAAAACTTTCAATTTGTTTTTTTGCCCACTCTTCATCATAAACTTTTTCTCCCAATTCATATTGTAACTCTGTCGTTGCAATAGTTCCGAAATTAGTTGTTGCCTCTATTGTAGAAGTATAAATTATATTTTTCCTAAGATCTTCAGAACTTTTCACAATCCAAAAAAGTTGTTTTTCTTCTAATGGTCTAAGCAAAATTGTTTGTCTAACATCACTATAAATTTCAGGCCCTTTTGTCAATCTCACTTGCAAAGGTACATAATAATCGTGAGGATTAATTACTGTTACCATGATAGGCATATAACTATTAGGTCCAATCACTTTTTCTAAAGGTTCAATAGTTATTCCAACTTGTTTATTTGGTTCTCCTGAAGCTTGTAAAACTTTAGTTTCAATTATTAATGGATTAGTTTTAAAATCAACGTCCATACTTTTCCAAGAAAACTTAACAGTTGGATCACCTGAATCTAAAGCATGCTTAAACTTTATATGTGTAGGGTCAATCCATCCAACCTGCCCAAAAGTAACATCTACTGGAATCCACCCTTCTCCAGGATAATAAACTTCAGCCCAACCATGTTCACCAAACTTATAATTTATATTAGTATAAACTTGTCCTCCAACAAATCTTGCAGGAATCCCTACTGCCCTTAACATAGAAATGTAAAGATTAGTAATCTCATCACAAACTCCTTCTTTATTTGTAAGTACCCAGCTAGACTTTTGCACAGCATTAGCTGTCAACGTACTTAAATTATAATTAACATTTTTTTCTACCCATTGAGCTAACTTATAGATTACAATATAATAATCAGTTTCCCCTGCAATAATTTCATTAGCTTTATTTTTAATTTGATCATTTGTGTCAATATACTCGCTAGGTTCAACATACATTTTGAATTCTCTCGGTATATCATCTACAGGGAATCTAATTGTTCTTGTTATTTTGTTAAATGAATTAACTGTTTTCACGTTAGCCTTTACAGAATATTTAAACCATTCTTGTCTTATTGCTGGATCTTTCCAATAATATTCAATATAATCATCTTTCTGAGTAATTTTTGCTTTAGGTGTAGAATTCATTACCAAAGATTCAACAAGTTGCCTTTGCCCTTCATCCCTTGGAAAAAAACTTAAGTTCACGCTAAAAAAATCAACTCTTGGCGTAGATTTTTTCATAGCAAACGCGCTTGAAGAAAATTCAGTTTGAATATCTAGCATAGAATAATTATTATAATTTTCAACTTGGGCAGCTATAGCTGGCAAAATCAATATTAGCATAAGAATCAGCATCACCCTTTTCATATTTATGTTTAAGAATTCATACTATTTAAACATTACTTCATAGCTTTTTTAAAATTTTCAATAAACTCGTCAAATTGTTCTATTGCAACTCCACCGCCACAAGCATGATCATGCCCTCCACCATGCCCATTAATTCCAATCAAAGCTTTTTCAAGTATAGGTAAAACTTTTATTTTTGCACTTCTAAAACTCATAATCATTTGGTCTTCTTTTTCTCTTCCAATGATAATAATCTTGTTAGGATAAGTATGAAGTAACTCGTTAGACAAAAAACTAGTCAAGCTATGTCTATTTGCAGGATAAGTAAAAATTAATAGCTTACTTCTGGTAACTCTTTTTTTTGCTATACTCATTATTTCTTGATAATTCTTCTCTATCTTTTCAAAATGTTTATACAAAAACTTCCCTCTTGAATTTGTTTGGTTTAATATCTCATATGGGCTTTCAATTTTTTTCAACACAGCAACATTCTTTTTAATTTGAGTTATATTCCCTTTCAATAAAAACCCAATTAATCTTATTAATTTTCCAAACTCAGTTTCAAATAGAATCTTCCCAGGATTTTTATAATTTTTAATAATGTCTGGATATTGTTTTACAAAATCCTCAATATATTCAGGCACATACCAGTCTCCAATTATACCACACATTGCAATCCAAAGATTTTGTTTAGTAATTTGATAACACCAGTATGAAGTTGGTCTATTATCATTTTCATCATGGATTCTAGGATTATAATGTTTTACTCCCTTGATATCAATAACAGGATGGTGGTCAATCCAAATTATTGGCACTTTAACTTGATCCACAAATTCTTGTGTAAGTATTGGTTTGTCTAATATGAAAATATAATCTGGTGATAACTCTTTAATTTTTCTTAGATAAATATTATCAAGAACTGGAGAAGACTTTAATGCAATACCTTTTCCTTTATCAATATATTTACTTAATAAGATATAAGATGCTAAACCATCTTGGTCATCATCATAGAAAAATAAAGGATTTTCTGCCTTTTTAAGGTACATCCTAATCTCTTCTATCTCAGTTTTAGTTATCATTTAATAAAAGAAAATACGTTTGTTTATAAAGGCTTTCACTTAAATTTGCCGGATTTAGGCCTTATAAAATGAGAATCTTGTATTATTTTGCCTTAATTCATATGGGGTATCATATAATTGATAGCTTACAGGCAAGGAAAAATGCAGTATTCTTACATAATCTTTTAAGTCATCAAATTTGATTAATTTTTTAATGTTATTGTTTATTCTAACTAAATCTTTATTGTTTTCTAAAATCCAGTCACGAATGCCTGCATCGAATCTTGCAGCAAAATAATCTAAAGGTACGGGCTTATCATGTGGTTTTGTTTTGGTTATTAATGGATCGTTGTTGTTATCTAAGTTAAGATACATTCTTGGCTCTGTGCTGTCTGCACGTGGATAAATAAATAACGTTTGCAAAGTTAAAAAATATTCTGAACATAAAATTTTATGGAAATTGTTTCTTATTTCAACATCAAGTTGTTTGATTTTAGAATCTAATGCTTGAAATTTATTGGATTGATGGAATTCTTTAACTGCATCTACAAAAGATGTATTAGATGATGCTATAGCTTCAAGTTTACTGATTGTTTTTTTGTTTGCCCAATTCTTAATTATTTGTTGAGCTTTTTGGTTATATTTTTGGTCTTGAGAATTTTGCCATCGTATATAATTTTTCATAAATCTGGAATAATATTGTAATTTAAATAATTTTGGTTTTTACTGCTCTGTCGGACAATTAAATGGGTTGTTTTAGGATAATGTCGAAAATGTGGATTTTTGCCCCATATTTCTTAAGAAGTTTTTGTACTTTGATGGAATCTTCTTTTTTTGTGATGACTACTGATCTT
>Ga0210057_1002776_pt1 | contig 24749 bp, 29 predicted proteins | sample CryGeyCG2114_010_2_FD_183968 | JGI IMG/M metagenome (GOLD analysis project Ga0210057, IMG submission 183968) | Groundwater microbial communities from aquifer - Crystal Geyser CG10_big_fil_rev_8/21/14_0.10 (SPAdes) (version 2) | ecosystem: Environmental > Aquatic > Deep subsurface > Groundwater ...
GGACACCTGACACTCAGTATCGAGACAGGTTACGCTACATTCTCGAGCATGGTATCTGGGCAGGAGGCACTCCACAAGGAGAGGATGCGTTGACGTGCCTTCACGTGCCTGACATGGTCTTTGACCTTTCAAACGGTCTACCGGTCATTACGGAGAGAAAGATTGGTTTCTGGAGGGGACCAATCGCAGAAATTATCGCGTTCATAAATGGTGCGCGCACCATTGACGAAATCAAGGGATTCGGCTGCAATTTCTGGGACGATTATCGTGGCATGGGTACCGAGCTTGGGCTAGAACCAGACGATATGGGTCCTGGCTCCTACGGTGCCGCGTTCCACGACTTTCCGATGCCAGACGGCAACACGCTGAACCAATTCGCACAAGTACTTGAGCAAATCAAAGATTTCCCGAGTATGCGCACCCACCTGGTGACCTCGTGGATCCCTTTCTACACGGCGCGTGGTAAAAATCGAAAGGTTATCGTCGCCCCATGCCACGGAGTAATCATTCAGTTTCGCGTTTTAGGTGGACGTCTCCATATGGTAATGGTTCAGCGCAGTGCAGACATGCCAATTGGTGTGCCATCAAACATGATCCAGTATGCGACGCTTCTCTTGATGGTGTGTCAAGTGACTGGCTACCAGCCTGGTCGTTACATCCACAAACTGATAGACGCGCATATCTATGCGGACCAGGTGAAAAAGATAAAGGAACTTATCAAAAGAAAGTCACGTCCCTTTCCTGTCCTGCATATTGATCCAAGTGTTGACGATCTATTCGCTTTCCGAAAGGAGCATTTTACACTCGACGAATACGATCCACACTCACACATGAATATTCCCTATGCACCCTGAACACGCATTGGTGCAGCCCCGGCGTTTCTGCCGGGGTTTTTCTTTGCGGTCGCAAATTAGCATGCTACAAATGATGTACATATGACTCGAAAAAAGAAACCTGTGAATATAAAAAATGCTGAGATTGTAAAACGCGAAGCATACGTGAACGTACTCAAAAAAATAACCGAGGAGGGAATGTGTCCTTTCTGCGAGAAACATTTAATGAAGCACCATCCAAACCCTATAATTTTCAAGGGAAGTCATTGGCTTGTTACAAAAAATGGATGGCCATATGAAGGAACGAGGCATCACTTTTTGCTCATTCCACGGAGACATATTGAAAGTATTGAACAAATAAAAGCTGATGCTTGGTCGGAGCTACAAAGGTATTTAAGAAAACTGCAAAAAGAATACCCTTTTGCTGGCGGTACATTTTTCATTCGCTCAGGTGATGTGGAGTATACAGGCGCAACTGTACAGCACCTGCACGCAAATGTCGTTGTAGGAAAGAAAAGAAATAAAATCACAGACGCTATCAGAGTAATCGTTGGTTTTAAAAAAGGGCCCTCGTCCTAGCGAACTAAGACGAGGGTAAATTCATGTCTACTCGAACGACCTCCACCCCTTGCGCTCGAAGGGTATCGGCGCCCGAAACGAGCGAGTATCCTTCTTTGAAAAAGAGGCGCGCGAGTCTTGCTTCAGCAAGATAGTACGCGCATTGAGGACACGGAAAGGTGGTGACATACATATCACACCCTTCAGTTTTAATCCCTCGAGCAGCAGCGGTTGCGATAACACCCGCCTCTGCGTGCAAGGCAGAAGACACCTCAATGTGCTGTCCTGGCCCAAAGTTACTCCTTGGATCACCTTCGAGATACAGCGACTGTTCGTGCGGCCGATGGTTATTGAACCCTGCAAACAGGACTTTGCCATCGCGAACTAGAAGCGCTCCAATTTGACGCCACCAATCTGGACTTTTGTCGGCAAGCCCAAAAGCTTGTGTCATCATCCTTCGATCAAATTCATCTTTAGAAATGACCATGCCTTTCTCTTCTGGTGGCTTGCCCTTTTCGGCCGCATCCCAATGCCAACGAAGTCGCCACGAACCATCGAGTATCACATTGCCTGAAAAATACCTCTCGGCGAGCGACCGTGAGACATCTTCATCAGGCATGACGACATACTGCAATCGCGCCACGCTTGGAAGCAGTTCTTTGGTGAGAACGTGCACTTCAGAAAAAATGTCGAGCGCTTTCACCATCGTGGCCACGTCCTCAGGCGTGTTTGCAGGCAAATTCCGCACGAGTGGCTGATAATCGGCAATGATATCGAGGCCGAGTACATACAACGTGCTGCCCGCATACTTTCGAAATAGCTCTACGTATCCTCGGTGCGGGGATGCAACGTAGGCAATAAGAGCTATGTTACTTCTTGATGCCATCTCGCGTCTCCTTCAAGACCTCTTCGATCATTCCCTTAATGCGCTCGAGTACGTCCGCGCCGCCTGCAAGCATAATATTCCTCATGCGAGCTGTGGTGCTTGTCTCTGACTGCGGTGGAAGATTGACAATGTGCTCGCACTGCTGTCGCATTCTCTCTTCGCCTGGAAGATCTTGCGTGGACTGTGAAATAACACGCACGTGGTGGTTCACTACTCGGAAGAGTGTGTCGGCTTTGTACTGCGGAGTGATGATGTCTACCGCCCGCAAAAATCCTAGAACGCGTGCGCGTTCGTCTTCTGGAACAGCCGGCCTATCTGGCCCTTTTCTTTCTTGGGTAAGTTCGTCGGTGTCGAGACCGACAACAAGAATCACATGCTCAGCTTCGGGGTACAGCTTTTTCGCTTCCTCCTTACCGAGTTCGAGATATTTACCGTGTCCCTCGTGGAACAAATCCCACACTCCGGTCACAAACGCAATCACACATCCCGAAGAGCGGAGAATGTCAACGAACCGAACAAGTTCATCATGATCAGGGACAAAACGATCATGAAAAGTAGCAGTCCCCTTGATGATGCGTAGCGCCCGCCTATTAGTCTGGTCTAATGTCCCCTGCGTATGTGCCATAGCACACCTCTCTGATTAGCTTCTATTTTCTATATCGGATACTGCCACATATAGATTGAACCGACCAGTTGTCACCCGTTGCGTATTCTTTTGTAATAAGTAAAGTAGTCGCAGAGAGACTAAGATTCAGGAGAAAATCATGAGTGAAACCACAGTCTCTATCATCGTAGCGATAGACGAGGACGGCGCGATCGGAAGGAACAACCGTCTCCCATGGGGAAAAATCCCGAGCGATCTCAAGCGATTCAAGAAAATTACTACGGGACACGATGTCATCATGGGCAGAAACACATTTGAGTCCCTCCCGACTCCATTGGTCGGAAGGCGCAATATCGTCATGTCTCGCTCGCCCGAATACAAAGTAACGCATCGCAACTGCGAGGTCGTATCCTCTGCGGCTGAGGCACTGTCCGCCGTTCGTTGTTCGGAAGAAGTGTTCGTCATTGGTGGTGCGAAGACTTACAAACTCTTTCTCCCGATGGCAGAGTACATGTACATAACCACGATACACGGCAGATTCAATGGCGATGTTTCTTTTCCAGAATGGAATAAAAATGATTGGAAGGTGGCAAGCACGGTGGAAGTTCCTATTTCACAAAATGAAATCCCGACCAGCTTCAGAGTTTGGGGAAGGACAGAGGCGTTGAGGCTGTGACCTCAACGCCTTCCTTTTTTCTTAAAACAGATTCTTACTCAATATCGACCCACCTAAAATGCGCGGTGCCAAAGCTCTAGGGGAGACATTGAGCTATCGCTCAATGTCTACGCCAATTGAGCGAGCGGTACCTGCGATGATTTTCTTCGCTGCCTCAATATTAGTTGCATTTAAATCTTCCATTTTTTCTTCTGCAATTTCAGTGAGCTGTGCTTTTGAAAGTTTTCCAACCTTTGAAAGATGCGGTTTGCTGGATCCTTTGTCTTTAACAATTTTTTTCAAAATAAGACGCGACGCCGGCGGTTTCTTCATTATGAAATCAAAACTCCGGTCATCGTACACATTCATCAACACAGGAATGATGTCTCCTCCCATCTCGCGTGTCTGCTCGTTGAATTGATTAACAAACTCCCCTATGTTAATTCCAGCAGGGCCAAGCACAGTTCCAATTGGCGGTGCAGGCGTTGCCTTACCAGCCGGAATTTGCAATTTAATTTGTTTTGTTATTTTCTTTGCCATGTCGGAACACTATACAGATTTTTATCGCATTTTCAAGAAGAAACAAGCACCAAAGATGTTATCAAATATAATCCCCACTGTTTGACACTGGATGTCAAACAGTGCAACTTCGCAATCCCCCACACCCATAGAACAACTTACGAAGTCGCTCTATGAGTTGTTCTAGAGGGTTGTTCTAGATTCGCTGCACCTGATCAGCTTCTAGCTCCACTGGAGTCTCGCGGCCAAACATAGGCACCATTACCTTAACCTTCCCGCGCTCTTCGTCAACCTCTCCTACCTTCCCCTCCAGGTCTTTGAAAGGTCCGTCAATTATTAATACTGCGTCATCAAGAGATAAATCAATGGTGTGCTTTACAATATCAGCATTCATCCGTGAGAAAAGTTTGCTGATTTCTTCTTCTGAAAGAGGCACTGCTTGATTTGCAGTTCCCACAAAACCAGTTACCTGTGGCGTGTTTCGCACTACGCTCCATGCGTCATCAGTTGCAATCATGTCCACAAGCACATATCCTGGAAACACTTTTTCGTTTGTTTCTACCTTTTTACCTCCTTTCACCTTAATTTTTTTCTCAGTAGGCACGACTACATCAAAAATATGATTGATCATACCGAAGGATTCAATCCTTTGTTTTAGGTTGCGCGCCACAGCATCCTCGTACCCCGAATATGTGTGTACGGCATACCACTTACGCTCGTCGCTATGTGCTTGTTTATTCATAGTCCTTATATCCTTATTCAGTATTTTCTGAGTTACTTTCTACATCAAATTCAACACCGGTAATGTCAATAGGCGAACCATCCACATTTACCGGCGTTGCGGTAAATTCAAGTCCTTCGGGAAGACCCGTTTCTGAAGAAGTAGACGTATCTCCAAGATGAATATTTGTCCCCGAACCCGCTGGAACCACAATCTGAACCGCTCGCGTAAACGCAAAATCAAAAAAGCCAAGATACAATGATGTGAGCAAAGAAACGGCAATAACAAGAGTAGTAAAGATCACTGTCTGCTTCTGTGTCGGCCACGCAACATGTCTCATCTCTGCGCGAGTGTCGTTAATATATTTAAATAGTCCCATATAGTTTTCTCTTTTAAAAACCCCCCTTCCGGGGGTTAATTGCTGAACATATTAACGTCCTTCTGATTAAATGTCAACCCTTAATATTCACTCAGTGATTCGCTCTTTCTCTAAATCTGCTCTTGCCTTTTTACTTTAAACCAAGTTTTCAACCACTCAAAAAGTAAAATAAGTACAATAAGCATACCCGCGACACCCAGTGGGGCAAATTCCAGGAAATGTCTTTTAAACCAAGCAGAAAAATGCCCCCACGGGCCTTGTGTATACAGGTCATCACCACTGGTTTTTGAAGCAGTGCTGTAAGGAATTGTAACTGCAGAGACACGTACAGCTGTCTTATACGGCGTGGTCGTCGGATGTACTGAAGGCGAAGACGTACTCTTTGGCATAAGAAAATATGCACCGGAGAGCGTGGGGATCTGAAATACCAACGTGTCTTCTGTTTCTTCGCTTGGCTTGAGAACTGCTTCACTTTCATCTATCTGAGCTATCTCAAGCAAATATTCAAAAGGATCAACACCTACTTCATTTTTTATTCCCCCGATTTCGTTTGAGGCACCATCTTCAAAAGCAGAATCTAGATAAGATGTACCCGTAAGCGATGTTCCCCCAATTATTTGTTGAATTTGCTTAGCCAAATCCTCAATACTTGTTCCAAGCTGACCTGCAGCAATAGAAGCATTCACTATGTCGTGTAGTTGTGCTTTCGAAACAGGTTTTTTCGTACTTTCCTCTCCCGGCTTCCCGCATGTTATCTTATCCGTCGCTGTATTTCCGAACGAACACAGTGTTCCGTCCGGTGTTTGAAATTTAGTATCTCCACCCCCAGGCGTTTCGTACTTACTGCATGCAACCGACACACCGCCACCGCCAATGGTAATGATGTTGTCGCCAAGTCCCGTACATGTGACGACAGCATGTGCAAATTGCACCAAGCCCAATGACAAAACTGTTGCTAAAACGAAGGCGCCCCCAAACAATCGAAAAACACGCATACCCTATATAATACAGCATGCCTTATTGGCACAAGACCTCTTTTATGATTTCCGATGCGGGGAAAATTGCAAGAGAGGACCACGCAAATCGTAACAAATACACTCTTGGAAGTGTGCCTCTGAATACAAGGTTATCTATGGATTGATTTAAGGACTCTGACAATAGCACGAGCATATGTAGATGATCCAATTTCGTAACAAACCATCTGGCCTTTCTGTTACGACTGCGGCTTGTGTTACAGCAATGTCATCTAGTACCCCAAGAACGCCGATTATAATTGCTCCGAGAAGAAATCCTGTAAAGTCAAGTAAAAAAAAAGCGGGCAGCCCAAAGGCTGCCCGCTAGTTAAGAACATCTGAGTGCGAACTATTTATCCGCAGTCGGCACAGGACTCTTTACTGGCTCCGCTTTGCTTGCGCTGAGAATGTCCGCAAACATTGCGAGTGCGCCAGAGAAAGACTCTCCACCGCCTGAGGTGTACACACGCTCAGGTACGAACTTGTGCGCATTTTCCAGGGCGGCTTGGAGAACGGCCGGATTATCCCCAACAAAGTTGAGAATACCGTTCAAGACGAGCTCAAACTTCCTCAGCTCTACCACGCGCTCTTCACCAAGGACGCTGACTTGGGCCTTCTGCCCCTCAGCAATTTCCTCAAGTTTTGCGCGCTCGCCTTGACCTTCGGCCTTTTTTCTAGCCTCTTTGATCTCTTCGGCACGCTTACGCTGGATCTGAGCTTTGACTAGATCGTCCTGCTGATCTGCCGTGGCTTTCTCGCGCTCCATTTTCACACGCGACTCCTGTGCAAGCTTCTCCTGCACGTAGGAAGAGACAAGGCCCTCGGCAAGCTGTTTGCGCTTGCTCGGGAGCAGTACCTCTGGAGGAAAGTCAGGCTCCATCAATCGCACTTCGCGAATGACGACACCCGCTTTGCGTCCTTCAGCCACCATCTTTCTCTCAACCTGATCCTCGATGAGGGCCCGGTTTTCAATGAGATCAAGAACTCTGGTGGGACGGACTATAATTTTTCCGTCCTTGTCAGCCACGCTGATATGCCCACCTGCGATATCACGCATCTCCGACTGAAATGCCGGTGTCATGATGCGATTTTCCACCTCAGGTAAGTTGCCCACAGAGGCAACAACGAACGGGGCAAGTTTCGGGGTAACCTGCACCAAGACCCGTGCGGCCTGATACGTGGTCCACCCTTCCATTTTCAGATCAAGCGCTCTGTCAGCTGCACCTTCCGGTACTGGAATGCTCTCAGTCCGAACAGACTGAGTGATCTTCCCTTCGTGATCGACTGAAAGATCGATAATCCGACGCGGATACCCACCTCGATACTCCCACTTCTGAACTCGAGTATCGAAAAGCTGAACAACGTACGCACGATCGTTGAGATAATAACGCCCTGGATTGAGCGCCACATCCCATATACCGACACATCCAACAGGAACAAGCGGGACTGCCAGCTTGCCACCTGAAGTCGGCTTTTCAGATATGCCGAGATCTACCTCGACATTCTCACACGACTCCGGACGCTTGGCCGTGATATTGCCGTAAGAAAATCCGGCGTGCACATTGGACTTTATGACACCAACATGCCCTTTCGGAATATCAACGACATCACTCAGCGTAATGTCCCACAAGAATCGATTAAGCCGATACTTGCCGGGAGTCAGAACGCTCGTCTGCGGGCCTTTCTGTCCTCCGTTCTCGAGGAAATACTTGGCATCAGAGACCATCTGCTTCGCGTCCACTTGTTTACCATCCGCATCGATCATTGACTCGATCGGATCGGCGTAAGTCTGGCCGGTACGCAGTGGCGCTCCGTCTTTGGCCACAAGAAAGCCAAACTTGCCGTCTGGAATGTGCACAATGCTCTCCTCCGTCACGTCGTTAATGACGTTCAAAAGGAGGCGTAAGTGAAATCCAGGAGGCAGAATTTCCGCCTGAGGACCTTTCGATCCATCGACAGAAATGATTGCTCCTTTCTGGAGCTCTCCAGTACCGTAGATTTTCATTATATGTCCGGTACCGTCTTCGCCGATATGAGTGTAGGACGTGCCGGCAACCACGAATAGCGCCAGAGTACCTGCACATGCGCGCAAGATTGTCGTCATCACTCCAGATTGGAGTGATTTAGGTATCACGCGGGGGACCACAAGTGCAATCACCAGCGCAATGACTAGGCCGATAATGAGCCAGATCATTTGCTTTCTCCTTATTTAGTTTTCAAAGAACTTTGCGTCGTACGCCCGAGCCACCATGGCGTCGGTAACGCAAAAGAGCGTCCCAAACGGAACGCTCTTCGCAAAGCTCTTACTTGTAAGGCATTAAATCTGACAAAAATGCCCCAAGAAAAGCCTTGCAAGGAACCTTCCTTTGGTTGTCAGATTTAATGTGTTCTTAAGGTACTTCGCGTTACTTTGTTTTTATTTCTGTAACGCACCTACACTGTAGCAGGAAAAATTTTTATTTTGTAAAATATCAATACAATTTGTACAAAAATCTTTAGTAAAGTTTAAAATACGCTTAAAAATGGAAGCGTCTTGACATCTTAAAAGTTGTATTTATATAATACATATTATGGAAATATCAACATTGCTCGCCACAATCGGCCTTACAAAAAATGAATCCGCTGTATATCTAGACCTGTTACAATACGGAACACAAACTGTCTCCAGTATCGCTCGGACAAGTAAAATACACCGCCCGGCAATTTACATGGCGCTCCCAACATTAAAAGAAAAGGGGCTTATTAGTGAAAGAAGGGTTGGTAAATTGATACATTACTCAGCAGAGCCACCGGATAGACTTCGTGCTCTTCTTGTTCCAATACACGAGGACTTGGACAATCTAATACCGCAGCTTTCAAAAATGCAAAACAATAAGACACCTCTTGTCCGCCGCTTAGACGGCAAAAAAGGAGTGCACGCCGTATACGAAGATATTGTGAATACCCTAAAAAAAGGTGACGTATTTTATCGATACAGTTCTGAGAATAGAAAAGATTTACAGAGAGTGGGACTCCCGGAGGATTACGAAGAAAGGCGTGACAAAATGCAATTGGAGCGACTTGTTATTACCAATCCAGAGTACACTGCCTCGCGTGAGCCTAAGCTTGAAGAATCCTTAAAAGTGGTCCCAAAAGAATTTTTGCCATTTGATTATCACGTATCGCAAATTATTTACGGAGACAAAATAGCATTTATTGACTACAGCCAACCGATCGCAACAATCATAGAAAATCCGGTCTTAGCACAATTCCAAAGAGACATTTTCAAGATGTTATTTCGTAGATTGTAAAAAAATTGCGCAACATGCTTAATATGCTTCTGGCTCTCACAACTTTTCCCCCATTTCCTCCATTTTGATCCCGTATGCTTTTATATACTCGTCTTTCATATTTTCAACCCAACTCAATGACAGTGTACCTCCAGCAATGCCTTCATAAGATTTTGCATGTGAGAGCCGGGAACCAAAATATAGCAGACTGTTTGTCCATCTTTGTAACTGGAAACGAGTCCGCCTCTCTCAAGTGTAGCCAATTGATGGCTCGTTGCCGAATGTGACATTCCTATCGCATCTGCTATCTCATATACATACATTCCGTCTGTATGCTTTTTTAGTATGAGTAAAATGCGACACCGCGTTCCATCACCGAGCAACTTGAATATCTTTGCAGTTTTGTCTACCTTACTTTCTTTTTTCATAATTCTCCTAGTATATGAATAGTCGTTCATATATTAATGAATAGAAACAGCGAGGTCAAGAACAGTCTGATACTAATCTGGAGGAATGAGAAATGATGTACAACACACCAATCAATTCGACACACCAATTTGTAGCATATGCGACAAATTAGTGGGAAGAAGAATAGAATGTTGGAGAGGTAATACTTGCAACCGAGGATTTAGAATTTAGAGATGATGATATAACGAGGCTAAGCAAGAGATGATGATGTGATGAGGCTAAGATGATGAGAGGCACTGCCCGAGTATCTATCGATTTACGAAATCGATTTTCACAGTACGAAATACTTATCGTATCTCGTACGTAATCGTCACATTCGAAACTATCTTGTTCTCGCCAACAGGAAGGTCGGGAGCTTGAGCAGATCCTAAAGCTGAATCAAAAGCAAGCGTTTCTGCTCGTGCGTAGAATGGCTCAGAATATCCTCCGCCACCTTCACTAAAGCCGACAATGCGTACCAAATCTACTCTAAGATCTCGCGCAAGTGATTCTGCTTTTTCTTTCGCGTCATCAATGGCCATTTCTCGCGCGTCTGCCTTTAACTCGTCTTCGTCATCAATCGTAAATGAAAGTCCACTTACATTTGATACGCCACGTGAACCCACTCCCGATAGAATTTCCCCCGCTTTTTCAGTAGCGCGTACTTTTACGGTAAGGGATTGAGACACCTCAAATCCTACGAGCACTCGCTCTCCGCCTGGGCGAACAATCCCATTTGTACTCGTCTCGCGATACTCATATCGAGGATAGACATTGTAATTGGTTGTCTTTATGTCCCTTTCCTCAACTCCCGCGTCTTTGAGATACGCTATAATTTCGTTCGCCTTTCGTGTCGCTTCAGCCTGCGCAGCTTCCACCTCTTTTGCTTCCTCAGTAATGCTGATACTAAATGTAGCAATGTCAGGCACAGCAAACACTTCACCCTCTCCCGAGACAACAATAGTGTTCGTTGCCGAAACCCCCGCTCCAATAAAACGATACTCGCGAAGCCCTTTTAGCACGCCGACAAACGCAAGAATGGTAAATGCAGCGAGTGCAATCACCACTGCTTTCACCACGATTTGAGGAGGCATAAAGTGCACCTCTCTTTTTTGTATGTTGTTATCCATAGGAAAACTAATAACTAATGTGATTAATGCTGATTAGACGACAATTATATCACTTTCTTACAGTTTCTTACAGTATCTTCTCAGAAAGCACCACTTCCCCTATACTCTCCTTAATGGAAAAATTGATTCTTCCGACAACTTGACCATGTTCGGTAATCACATTCACACGCCATTTTCCGACAGAAACCGAAGTCTTACTTGAGTACCCACGATAGCCTCCATCTCTACCGCCAACGATAGAAAATGAAAATGTATCAGTTGTCACCCATACACCAGTATCGTCATTGAAATACTGCCATTCGTGAAGAAGCCTAGTTTCAAGTCGTGTCGGCGCAAATACTGAACTAAAAACAAACACCGACTTGCCAGGAACAAAGTGGAAAGTGGTATCGTAGTCGCGATAAAAGCGATACCACGGTGCATCTTCATATGTCACTAAGTATCCGCCACTTACACGCTCAGTCGAGTGATACACACCTATGTCTTTGAGCGCAAGTGGAAGTGGCGGAATTGCATTGGAAAAATAGAGCACATTAAATAATATGAAAATTCCAGACATACTCGCTACCAATGTGTTTCGTGTCGCCTCAATTTTTTCCGGCATTATCTTTGAGAGAATCCAGAGGAGACCCGTCATTACCGCAATACTAACAACGCTTGAAAGTACAAAAATATGGGGGCCTATTTCTCCGAGTAGTGTCGGTATTGAAAATATAGTGAAAGAAAAGAGTGCTACAAAAAAGATACTCATCTGAAAACGGAAGCGAAGGTACTGTTTTTTAAACCTCTCATTTCCGACAAGAAGTACTGCAATAACCAAAACGAAAACCCAGCTCGAGAATACCGACGCGCTTCTTCCGTAGAAAATAAAGTACCCACTGAAAAGACCTCCGAATGCGAACTGTGCAAGAATAGGAAACAATGGCGCAATTCTTTTAAACAATTTCCCTTTTAGGGTTCCAATGTCTATAAGGTTAAAGATTACAATGCCAACAAACGCAATAAACAAATACGAAAGTAAAATTAAATTGTCAAACAATAAATCAACACGCGTAAGTGTTAGGTTATCTATTATAAACCCAAGCAGAAGTGCCCCCGCTGAAACAAAACGCTCGTGACGATGATACCAATTCTGTGCTCCTTTAAACATGCCCGTGTGAATGCGAATGCGCATGTTTTGGAATGTAATTTCTTAAATACAACACGGCGAGCAGAGTTACAATAGGCACCGTCATCACAAGACCGATACTGCCAACAATAGTTCGTATAATCTCTGTTGCAAACAACTCTGAATTAATAAGAGCCCAAAAACCCACTGGAGACGTATAAAAGTACAAAAGCAGCGGTAATGACGCTCCAGTGTACGCAAGTACAAGTGTGTTTACCAATGCTCCCACATGTTCTCTCCCCACACGAAGTGCCCGTGTGTAAACTTCGCGTGGCTTTATTTTTGAATTACCTCTATACAACTCTGTTACGACTGCGGCTTGTGTTACAGCAATATCATCTAGTACCCCAAGAACGCCGATTATAATTGCCCCGAGAAGAAGTCCTGTAAAATCAAGAGATCCCTGCGTGTTGAAGTTGAGATACACCGATTCTTCTGCAGCAAAACCCGAAAGATCGCCTGTGTGCACGGCAAACAGCGCAAAAATGCTTGTTAAAAACACTGCAATCATTGTTCCTGTGTATGCAACGAGCGACTCCCTATTGAAACCGTGCGTAAAAAATATGGCGGCAAACAAAATACCCGCCGCTACCAACACACTCGCAAAAAGCGGGTTCCATCCTCCTATTAAGCCCGGCATGAGAATATAAAAGATCGCAAAAAAACTTCCCGCAAGCGCAAGCAACGCACGCACCCCCTGCCATCCACCAAATGCAATAATAGAAATAACAAAAAGCGCAGCAAGTACAATGAGTGAACCTCTTCTATCTATATTAGTGATTCCATACATTTCGGTACCGCCAATGTGTAAATAGTAATTAAAATAGAACTTGTCGCCTTTATCCAATTCTAGATAATCATTTTCAATCACAATCACCTCACCCGCCCTCGGTCCATCGAGTATCTCCGCACGGATATTTTGATAAAGATGTTTCGTGTCAGTGCCGGGAATCTCCCTCATTTCTTCTGAGATAATTTCCTTCACCTGCCCGCGCCATGTTGCCTGATAATCATTATAAAGCTCCTGACCTCCTGCATGCATGGGAAGCAAAAAAACAATGGTGGTGAAGATATATACGTATAGTTTTGAGGAAATCTTCATATAAATATGCATATTATACCACTTCGCTGTTTCGCCGATTTTAAAAACGTACTATACTTCTCCCCATATGTCCGAGGTAGTTCTGTACACACTCCTAAGCGTATTTGCAGTAAGTGCCATCTCACTAATAGGTATTTTCTTTATTTCATTTAACGCTTCAAGGCTTAAATGGCTTCTTTTGTTTTTTGTCGGTATTGCCATTGGCGCCTTGCTCGGAGACGCATTAATCCATCTCCTTCCAGAAGCCGGACATGAAATTGGGCCGAAAAATGCCGCACTATGGGCACTTGTCGGTATTTTTATTTTCTTTGTACTTGAGAAAGTGCTCCATTGGCATCACCACCACGGAATACACGAAAGTAAAACGCTTGAAGAATGCGAGGACTGTGATGATAAGGTAAAGCCGTTTGGTGTGCTCATTATAGTTTCGGACGGACTACACAATGTTATTGACGGAGTAATTATTGCCGCAGGATTTTTAATAAGCGTTGAAGTTGGTATAGCCACCACTATCGCCGTCGCACTCCACGAAATACCGCAGGAAATCGGTGACTTCGGTGTACTTTTACATGCCGGTTTCAGTAGGATGCAGGCACTCATCGCAAACTTTGCTTCAGGCCTTTCTGCGCTTTTAGGTGCTGGGGTCGTACTCTTTATAGGAACGTCAATTGAAGGTGTGGTGCCTATTCTATCTGCAATCGCAGCAGGAGGTTTCATTTACATTGCGATGACAGACCTCATTCCTGAATTACACGAACACCAGCAAGCCTCCATCATGCAAGTCTTGGCTATCGCCATCGGTGTCTTCATTATGATTGGTCTTGGATACATTGAGGGCGACGAACATCAGCATGGCGACTTTGCACACAGTACAGTTGCCAATTCCGAATTTGAAAACCACTAAAATCCGAATCCAACGTACACAAGATAAAATCCAACCAAAACCACAATACTGCCAAAACTTCTCATGTCAGTTTGGTTTGATGTCATTGGCCTGATGAGATTCAAAAGTATATGCGGTGCAAAAAGAATAAGTATTCCCTTCAATAGCGTTATCCATCCAATCATTGAGACCAACACCTCCGGGGTACTCCCCCACGTATTGTGCGAGAGCGTTAAAATTAATCCGAAAAAAGTTGATCCAATACCCATTGCATACAAAAGCGATCTATTATCTCTGGTGTCGCGTAGCATTTTCTGCACCTCGCTTGTGCGAAGCAGTACAAATAACCCCTTTAAAATCAAAAACAGACCAAACAGCTGTGCAAGTAAAATTGTTAGCGGCATGCATATATTATACGCATTTTCTTAGAGAGAGCGCGTTTTTCTTTTAAAAAGTGTGAAAAAAATTACAATCTTTCTTTTTTAAACTCTTCAAGATTTCCTGCAAGGAAGAATCGGTTCTTTTCTTTTTCGTGTCGAATAGTGGAGTGTGGCATTGATCCATAATCGTGTCCGGGGAAAACTTGTGTATTGTCGGGTAATTCTTTCAAGCGTTGCAAGCTTTCATACAAAGCTTCGGCATCCGCTTCACTGCCTACACGCCCGCACCCTTCCACAAATAACGTATCTCCGCTGATGAGAGCGTTTTCTTTTTCAAGATAAAAGCATAACGCATCATCAATATGTCCAGGAGTATACAAAACACGCGCCACCAATGTTCCTATACGTATTTCGTCTCCCTCTTCCAAAGTTCGTTTGATAGAATTATGAGCATTTACACGCTCTCTTGCATTTTTATGCATATAGATCGGCACGGGGTACGATTTACGAAACACATCAATACCGTCAATGTGGTCAAAATGAGTGTGCGTTACCAATATGGCAGTGGGGCGGAGTTTTTTCTTTTCAATCACAGAGAGTATTTTCTCTACATCACCAGATGGATCCACTACCGCGCGCTCTTTGCCATCGTGAATAATATACGCGAAGTTTTTATCAAACCCTCCGATTGATATTTGCTCTATCATATAAAAAGTATACCAGTACAAAAAATGCTATGCGCTCGTTGTCGCAAAAGAGGGGTCACTTTATTTATTAGCAAACAACTGATATCGAGAACACTCACGGTATGATATTACATTATATCATACCGAGATGGTAGGAATATTAGAAATATCCCGCATTTTGAAAACTCTAACCTAGAATCTATTTTCGCGTTTAATTAGAATTAGAAAATAGCGTGAGCGAGAATCATTATAGCCACCATCACAAGAATATAGGTTGATTCAACCGCAATAGCATAATTACTCTTGCCCGCGAAAAATCCGTTTGCTTTCACGATTGCGGTAATGGTAAGACCGATAAGAATTGCAAAGAAGATTGCGTCTGTTGTCTCGGTGATACCGATTACCCATGCGAGCAAAAACGTTGCCACCGCCTGTGCAATCATTCCGTGCATCATTGGGCGATTAGCAACTACAGGTTGACCAATACCCGCTCTCCATTTTGTGGCAAATAGTTTGTCCGAATACCACAACCATCCTACTAAAAAAGCCGCGACCGCACCCACAATCACTGCGAGCCAATTAACGTCTACATATAATGCTTCCATACGTCTATAACGTTACCAATAAGCCTCATTATATCATGCGAAAAATAGTGCAAATTAGTTGTCAGAAAAATGTTGAACTTTAGAATCCGTTTTCAAGTCATTAAATTACAACCAGAGAATTGGTTTTTGTGTTAAGAGTGGTATAGTGTCTAATAGATGCCGTTTAAACTTTTGGCACAATTTGAGCTTTGAAACTAAGGAGGAATAAGTGAACAGACTCCGTAAATTACTCGAAAGCGAGCCCTTACTACATGCAAGATCTACGCTTGCTCACATCGATGAACGCCAAATTACTGCTAAGTCGTATGGAACAGTTTACTACGGCGCAGGTCTTGCGACCCGTCAGGCACTCTCGGTCGGATTGCCATTCGACGTTCTCATCATGATCCTGGTCGGTGAGTTCTTTCGACGAGAGTTTAATCTTGTACGGACATACCACCACATAGCCGATACTCACGCGCTGACCAACAGCTTTTGTAGTAAGGCAGATGTTGCTCGAATAGCCTCAGAATACCGAGAAGTTATTGAGAACATTGGCCGTGTTATTGGTGCGCCCCTTGTAGTTAAACTATCTTCAGAATTCGATTCTACATCTGACTACAAACACCTTCTCCAGAAGATAAAAACTGACAAAGGAGAGTATGTACATCGAGAACTAGCAGACATATTGTGGTATCGATGGAGACATCGAGTTCGCTTGAAGGTTGGATGGCTAATACAAGAAGAAGTGAAAGGTTTAGGATTCGACGAAAGGTTATTCGATGATGAATTTCTCGCCACGTGTGACAAGCGTATGTCTTTCGCATACACACTTCCAGGCAGAACTTTCGATCGAAACCGCCTACGAGTTCCACCTTATATTGCTATACCTGGAGAGAACCGTATACTTTTTAAAAAAGGAGAGGGCGTAAGAAAAAAATATCTTGAGGCCGATTCGGAATCTTTTCCAGAGAGAACAACAAAAGGTATGCTTGAACATCTTTCGGCAATCATGCGTCTGTCGGACAAGTTGTCCAATACACCGATTCCTGAAAACGAAGATGTCTTACAGCGCGTGCAGGCGGTTATCGACTTCGTTTGTAACAAATAAGAGTAACCTGCCTCGTGTCCGCATTTATGGACACGAGGCACAAATTCTTTATATTTAAGTTAAAATGAAACGATTCGACAAAAACATTGAATAATATGCAACCAAAAACTGCAGGAATATTAGGCGGACTGGGACCGGAGACAACGGCACATTTTTATTTGGAAATTGTTGCCCTCTGTCAACAAAAGAAAATTCCAAATCGCCCGCCACTCCTTATGTGGAATATTCCACTTCCATATGATTTAGAGAAAGAATTTATCACAACTGGCAAGAGGATAGATGAATATCTTCCATTTCTTATCGAAGGCGCAAAAAGGCTGGAAAAAGGAGGTGCGGATTTTATTGCAATCCCTTGTAATTCGGTTCATATTCTTATTGACGAAATAAGAAAATTTGTTCAAATTCCAATTCTGAGCATCATTGAGGAAACCGCGATATTTCTAGAGGTTGAAAACGTTAAAAAAACAGGCGTACTAGCGACTACACCAACTGTAAAAAGCCGTATGTACGATGGCGCACTGCAATCAAGTGGTATCACAACGTTTTTTCCAGAAACAGATGACCAAAACACGCTAAGTGATTTAATTCAGCAACTTGTCCAAAACAAAGATACAAAAGAGAGTGAAAGCATTTTGCCAGTGATTATGGATAAATTTACAAAGCAAGGAATCTCAACAATTATTCTTGCTTGCACAGATTTACAACTTATCGTGAAAGATTATCCCGCCATGAAAATATATGACACCATGAAAATTCTCGCTAAAGCCACCGTTAAAAATATATGTTAAGAAAATCAATATTGCCGCAAAAGAGTTCTAACTTGGGCGACTATCGGGATTTGAACCCGAACTGACTCCGTCACAGGGAGAAGTGCTACCGTTACACCATAGCCGCCATCAATTTCTCTCGCTCTTTTTATGATGGTGAACGAGATGGTGGCAATTATGGCAGAGATACACAAGGTTTTCAACGCTATTGTTTTTTCGGTTTTCATCAACATGATGCACCGTATTAATTAGAACATCCCAATATTGCTTACGCCTTCTTACTTTTACTCTCTCTTCAATTTCTCTATACCCTTATTTTACCGCGACCGCGGTAAAATAAGGATAGTTGGCCTTCCTAACTTTTAGAACTGTGGGGCACTTAAACACGAAGACTTTAAGACATCCAAAACGCCCCCGACCGCTAAGGTTTGGGGGCGTTTTGAATCGTAGAAAAGAAAATTACATTCCTTGCTGCGCAGAGTCTGATCCCATTCCTGAATTGCCACCCATATTACTGGACATACCACCCATATCATCTTTCATCATAAAGCCTGCATACAATGCAACAGCCGCAACAAGAAGATGTAGTAAGTTGTCCGCCATATTCACTGCAATCAAGCCTAGTACTGTTCCTCCCTGGATAAATCCTACGATAGTAACAAGACCGTATACGACACCAAATACCTTGAAAGAAGTTTTGGCGTATTCGTTATATTTCCAAGCGACAGCCAAGAAAACAAGACCAGTTACGAGATGAATAACGTTATGAAGCGCGTCCACTTCAAAGATGCCGAGTAAATGTCCGTCTGCACTGGTAACACCAGGCACGAAGCCGAGTACACCAATTGCGGCAAAAACAATACCAAACACCCATGCGAGTTTTTGAACCATAGTTATTTCAATGGTTTTTAAATTCGACCGATGTGGTAATGGTCGCTTTTTAGAAAGAACGGCGCAATAGCAGGCTGTGCATAGATTTTTAACCCTGGTAATCAGGCGGACTCTCTTCAATCTTGTTTTTATGATTCACAAAACGTACAAATGCATACAACAATGAGGAAAGCCTGTTCAAATACACTATCGTATACTCACCTATTTCCCTTTCTCCCGATTCGTGAATAACCAATACTCTTCTTTCCGCTCTTCTTGAAACCGCACGAGCAATATCAAAACGCGCTGAGAGCTCAGTGCCACCCGGGACAAAAAATGTTGTTATCTCTGGAAGCCTGCTTTCAATATCCGCAATCACCGCTTCAATTTCTTTCACATTCTCCTGGGGAATTGTTTTCTCCGCCCCCGCAATCTCTGCTTGCGCAGTAAAAATATGATCTTGCACATTGTGCAGCATTTTTTTTACATGCACACCATTTATTTCAAGTGCGTCATCACAATCACATAGAACCTTACACCACCCGAGTGTTGTGTTGAGTTCATCCAGTGTGCCGAGCGCCTCAAAAATATCTGATGTTTTTGAAACACGCTCACCTTTACCTGAGTCAAACAATTTCGTTGTTCCCTTATCTCCCTTTCCGGTATACAGCGCCATATCTAGATACAAAGACTCATCTGCTCTTCAAAGTCTTCTTCATTTTTAAATAGAAATGCAGTGAGCCCGGCCTCGCGCGCAGCTTGTATATTTGCCTCGTCGTCGTCCCACACCATCATCGTACTTTTCTTCGGTGCTCCAATCCGTGTATACAACGTTTCCCAAAATTCCCTTTCTGATTTTTTAAATCCAATGCGGCATGTGGAAAACGCATCATCAAAAGATTTTTTCAGCCCAAGCGTATCAAATAAGTATTCGGTGCGATATTGTTCGTTGTTAGTTGTAAGGTAACAAATGCACCCTTTCTCGCGCATTCCTTCTATACGCTCAAGCATTGCCGTGTTTATATCTTGCTCTCCTTCAAACCAATACTTGAGTAATTCATCAACCGATTTTTCCCATCCCCATTCGGAAAGCCTTTTCTCAATTTCCACTTTTAAGTCTTTTTTTCCCACTATACAGTCTTGAAATTCATGACTAAAAAAACCAGCGAGCTTGCCGGGTTGAATGTTGAATTCCTCCGAGTATCGGTCGTGAAATCGCCCCGCCCTTTTCACAACCATTCCATCGGCATCAAATATAACTATTTTGATCATACAAAAAAGTATACCACCGTCTTTTATTCACCAAAAAATACCGCTACATAGAGGCATGTGTATCTGCCACATTGAAATACGCAACCTTGATAATTTTTATAGTTTGATACTGGTGTCTCTATTGTACCAAGCTCGAACTCATTTTGAACAGAACACCTGCCACGCGCCGCGTGCGACATCATTTGTTTTGGAAATAGGTTCGAACTTGGTACAATAGACCCACCAAAATAGAACTCGTCGGCATTTGACCGACAGACGCATGGGCGGCACGAAGTGCCGCCCATTGTGTTGGAACAGAAACAGAGCCGTTTTCTTGCGCGTCGCCTACGGCGACGGCAACGACTTTTCCGCCGAGGCGGAGATTCGAAATCAGAAGCGATTGCAACAGAGTATTTGCTTTGATACAAAAAGAATTTTTGGTACAATAACAGTGCAATCAATCTAGGTGTTTTTATATGTTCGGGCTTAAAAAGCCGTCTTGGACAGTTTAGGTTCACCTAGATTGATTGCACCAAGGCGGCTTTTTGAGCGTCTATTTATCAACTAACTTTAATGGCTATGTCACAGCAAAAATTCTTTTTGTATGCTCACAAGTCCACTGATGTCGAGGATAAGCAGGTGTTATCTATCGAAGCACAGCTCACCGAATTGCGGGAGTATGCCAAGCGAGAAGCGATTGAAATCTCCGCCGAATTTGTGGAAAAACAATCTGCGAAAGTTCCAGGTCGTCCCATTTTTAATAAACTTCTCAATGACATCGAGAAATTCGGCGGAAGTATTCTCGCATGGCATCCTGACAGACTTGCCCGCAATTCGGTGGACGGCGGTCGGGTGATTTATCTCCTCGACACAGGGAAACTTGCGTGCCTCAAGTTTCCGACTTTTTGGTGTGATAGTACCTCGCAAGGAAAATTCATGCTCAACATGGCTTTCGGGCAAAGCAAATACTATGTTGATTCTCTTTCCGAGAACACGAAGCGCGGACTTCGCCAAAAAGTTAGGAATGGTGACTTTCCAAGCCAAGCGCCTGTGGGGTATATCAACGATTCTCGTACTAAAAGTATCGTGGTGGATAAAAAGAAATCTCGTGTCATCCGCTTGGCTTTCGAGAAATATGTCAAAGGCGGAGAGCGTCTGGAAGACATCGCAAACTTTTTGGCGAAGAACGGAATATCTTCGCGTTCTGGAAAGAGCATGTCCAAATCCCGTGCAACATTTATCCTCTCCAATCCATTCTATATCGGTTTATTCAAATATGGTGGCGAACGCCACGAAGGAAGGTACGAGCCAATCATTTCAAAGAAACTGTTTGATGAAGCACAGGAAATGTTGAAACTTCGTGGGCAACCTGAGCGCAAAGCGAAGAATGAACCTCAACCGTTTTGCGGACTTATTTCCTGTGCTTCATGCGGAATGATGATAACTGGCGAACACAAATTCAAACGGCAGAAGAATGGCAATGTTCACGAGTATACATACTATCGCTGTACCAAGAAGCGAAAAGATTTTAAGTGTACAGAATCTGCCGTTAGAGAAAAGGAAATGGATCGCCAGTTATCATCACTCACCACAACAGTTTCTTTGCCCAAAGACTGGGCGGAAGAGCTAAACCGCATGGCACTCGAAGAACATGTCACGTCCGCAGAGTCTTTGGGCGCGTGTATGAAAGAGAAGCAAGAAGCCATTTCTACTCTCAATACCAAGCTGGAGCGACTTCTGAATGGCTATTTGGAGCAGGATATTGAGCGAGAAGTATACCGTGCTCTAAAAGCAAAACTCCTACTCCGCAAGAAGTCGCTCGAAGAAGAAATAGCTTCTCTTTCACACACGCAAAATGCTTGGCTCGAACCGTTCCAAAATTGGCTAAATGTCGCACAGGGATTGGACACAATCGCTTCTGATTCAGACCTTTTTGCGAAAAAGGTCTGCGCCAAAGAAATCTTTGGCTCGAACCTCCGCCTCGGCGGAAAAGTCGTTGCCGTCGCCGTAGGCGACGCGCAAGAAAACGGCTCTGTTTCTGTTCCAACACAATGGGCGGCACTTCGTGCCGCCCATGCGTCTGTCGGTCAAATGCCGACGAGTTCTATTTTGGTGCCCAGGGCGGGACTTGAACCCGCACGCACTAAGTGCCATGGCCCTCAACCATGTGTGTATACCAATTCCACCACCTGGGCATTACTTATTCTTCAAGAACTCCTTACCTGCACCTGACTTTAAATATTTTTCGTATTCGCGAGCCTCTTTTCTGGTTGCAAATTCCCTATCATTCAACAACAAAAAAGGAATGTACGATGCAGTTGTCTTATTGTAACCACGATTGTGCTCACGTAAACGTCGGTCCAGATTGTTTGTTAAGCCGACATATATGTAGTTCCGGTTATCGCTCTGTATCGCGTATACGGTATACATACATATCTACCAACCTGCCTGCCGGCAGGCAGGTTCCGCCACCTGGGCAAGGGCAAGGTTTTTATATTAACTCTTTTTTTCCTCAGAATCATCTTCTGTTGATACTTCTTCGGCAGTAGCCTCTTCTGCATTTTCTTTATTCTCTACTGATTGCACCTTTTCGGTCTGCTTCGCTCCCTCTTCAGCTTTTTGTGCGGCTTCTTCTTCAGCACGCCTCTTTGCTTCTGCCTGCTCCCCTTCACTTTGTGTGGCAATATCAACAAGCTTCATCTTGCGGAGCTGTCGACGCATCTCACGAGCAACTTTATCTCGAATGTAATACAACTTTGCACGACGTACCTTCGCCCGCTTAATAATTTCAATTTTATCTATCATTGGTGAGTAGAGTGGAAAAATCTTCTCAACACCAACGCCGCTTGAGACTTTCCGCACCGTGAAGGTGCCGCCTGCTTCGTTCCCGTGCTTTCGGGCAAGAACCAGCCCTTCAAACGCCTGGAGGCGTATCTTCCCCTTTTCTTCAATCTTTTGCCACACACGAACAGTATCTCCGGCTCTTATGCCGAGATTCGCTCGCTCTTCCATATTTACTGGTGATACGATTACTCCTTTCATATGCATTTACGCGCCGAACTGTAGCACTAAAATACAGTATTCGCAAGAAACTACGCGCCGATTTTGCTAAGAGCGAACATAAAATCTTTAGGCAACGGCGCCTCAAATGTTTTTGTTTCTCCAGACAATAGTTCGAGTGTAAGCGTGCGCGCGTGAAGCGCTGGTCGTGTAAATCCTAAAATGCATTCCTTGTGCGTGGCATACAGATGGTCGCACACTATCGGATGATGTATCGCTTTTAGATGCACTCGTATCTGGTGTGTGCGTCCTGTTTTTGGTTCAAGCTCCATGTGCGCAATTTTCTCTCCTGACTCACTATCCGTATATCTTCCGAGTACTTTCCACCCCGTAATGGCAGCGCGGGTTTTCCCGTGTGCGAATGTGGCGATCCATTTTCGCGGTTTCTTTTTTGTTCTTCCTATCTCTGCTTCTATAACTCCGGCATCCTCTTTCGGATGGCCGTACACAAGTGCATCATATATTTTTTTCGCCTCTCTGTTTTGGAATTGCTCCTTGAGATGCTGAAATGCATTTTTATTTTTTGCAATCACCATTACCCCGCTTGTTGTTTTGTCTAAGCGATGCACAATACCGGGCCTCGCGACACTCACACCTTGCGGAGATATCCAATCTTCTCCTGCTCCTTCTATTTCGGGGTATGTTTCTTGAATCCAGTCCACTAATGACGGCTCCTCGTTTCTTCCGTCAAAATGTACTATAAGGCCCGCCGGTTTATCAATCACCAGCACGTCGTCATCTTCATACAGAACATCAGGCTCTAAAACTAGGACATCCGATGTCCTAGTTTTACTTTCCATGTCTTCGTTCGCGCGCAGCATATTCTTCTAGTATCGCATCAAGCGCGCTCTCGCTAAAGTCCGGCCAATACGTATCGATAAAAAATAGCTCTGAGTACGCACCTTGCCACAAAAGGAAGTTTGAGAGGCGCTTTTCGCCACCAGTTCGTATGATTATGTCAGGATCCGGCATGTCAGCGGTCCAAAGATATTTTTTAAAAGATTTTTCGGTGACTTCTTCCCCGCTTACAGAGAAAGCTTTTGCGGCGTTTAGTATCTCTGGCCTTCCTCCATATGAAAGACATACCCAAAGCGTGATCGCATCATTCCTTTTACTTTCATTTTCTAACTTTTCAATTGACCGGCGGACTTCATAATCCAATCTTTCTCTTTGTCCTAAAAAACGCACTTGTACATTTTCCTCTGAAAGTTTTGAGAGCTCTTTTTCAGCAGCATTTTTTATCATGTCCATCAAGTACGACACCTCTTCCGTACTCCTGTTCCAGTTTTCTGTCGAAAACGCATAAACCACAAGATGCTTAATTCCCCTGTCTCGTACCCAGCGCGCTGTATCGACTAACTTATCTAAACCTTTTTTGTGGCCTTCAAGGGTCGGGAGATTTTTTTCTTTTGCCCAGCGCCGATTACCATCTAGAATGATGCCAATGCACTCGGGAATTTTTTGAGACATCACACTAAGCTAATACAAAATAAAGAATCCATCAAATGCCTCCTGTGGCTTTCGCCACTTTACGTCAACGCGAATCACACGTGCAAGAAATGGTCCTTTGTGCAAATGTTCAATTAGCTTTTCCAATTTTTCAGGTGACCCTTGCGCCACGACCTCAACAGAACCATCCTGAAGATTTTTTACAAATCCCTTAAGGCCCATCGTGCGCGACTTTCTTTGTATAAAATCACGAAACATTACGAACTGTACTTTCCCATGAACTTTCGCGTGTATTTCCTCGGTCTCCATACTCTATCTAATAGTATTTTTATATACCCCCTCCATCCAGCCCATTATTTTTAAAAATAACTTTGTATCATATACCGCAATAGTGAAGGTCCCCATTGGAAGATTGTCTTTTTTA
>Ga0210057_1002777_pt1 | contig 24748 bp, 27 predicted proteins | sample CryGeyCG2114_010_2_FD_183968 | JGI IMG/M metagenome (GOLD analysis project Ga0210057, IMG submission 183968) | Groundwater microbial communities from aquifer - Crystal Geyser CG10_big_fil_rev_8/21/14_0.10 (SPAdes) (version 2) | ecosystem: Environmental > Aquatic > Deep subsurface > Groundwater ...
CTTTTATAGAAAAAAGAGGAGCTAAAGCATTTTCTTGGGATTTAGAAATCCCTCAAAAATACTTTAAAACTTAAAAATCATATCTAAAAACGGTTATACTCTAAAAAATCAAAATGTTCATCTACTGTGACACCATAATAAACTTTATAAACTAAGAGTCTTGTTTTTTAATCTATGGAAGAGGAGAAAGAACATAGTTTTCATGAAGTTCACCATCACAAAGAACATAAGAGACCTTTCACAGAGAGATTCTCAGACTTTTACCATAAGAATTACAAATTATTATTTCTAATACCTATGTTATTATTACTATTAGCTATTTTACAGATAAGCTTCCAGACCGCAACTACTGGAGATTTCATAAAGAAAGGAATAGCTTTCACTGGAGGAACAAGTATAGGAGTAGATACTGATTATTCAGATGTTCCTGGATTAGAAAGTGAGCTGAGAAATTTGTATCCTGAAGCAGATATTAATACAAGAATTGTGACTAGAGCTGGAAAACAGGAAGCTATAATAATAGAAGCTAACAGAGAAGTCAAAGAAGAGGAATTGGTTTCTTCAATACGTTCAATTATAGCAAAATCAGATATTTCTGTTATAAATCAAGAGTTTAATATACAAGAGTTTTCTCCAGAATTTGCCACAGATTTCTTCAAAACAACAATGATTGCTGTTATTGTAGCGTTCATTTTCATGGCAATTACAGTAGCATTATATTTCAGAGTTATGATTCCATCTGTAGCGGTTGTTTTCGCTGCATTTTCAGATATTGTAATAACAATAGCAATCTTCAATCTATTAGGACAAAGATTAGCACCCGGAGGAATTGCTGCATTCTTAATGTTGATTGGTTATTCGGTAGATACTGATATTTTATTATCCACAAGAACATTGAAAGAAAAAATTGGTACTGTTAGTTCAAGAATTAATAATGCATTCCGTACAGGTATAATTATGAGTGTTACAAGTATAGGTGCAGTCGCAGTAGCTTATATTTTCTCGCAAGCAGATATATTAAAACAGATTATGCTTGTATTATTTATTGGATTATGTGTGGATATAATAGTTACATGGTTTCAGAATGGAGCTATTATCAAATGGTATTTTGCAAAGAGAGGAAAATATTAGAGAATAAAAAATAAAAATTAGAAAATAAAAGTTAAAGAATAATGGGAACTATAAAAGAAATATTAAAGAATAGAAAAGTACAAATATTAATCATTCTATTAATTATATCTCTAATTGCAATATGGCCTTTTTCTAAAGAGGGAGTTTCTATTAGAAGTGTGGAAAAAGATTCTCCAGCATTCAATATAATTAATGTGGAGAAAGGAAGACCAATGTCTTTTGAGAGAGTGATAGGATTAGATAATGAAGAAATACATTCATTAGATGATTATTATACTTATTTAAAATCAATAGGAGCTAATTCAACTGTTAGAGTGTATACGAATAAAGATTCATACAAATTAACAACCGATGAATCTGGCGAACTTGGATTGGAAGTTGTTGAATCGCCTTCTTCAAACATAAGAAAAGGTTTAGATTTAGAAGGAGGAGCGAGAGTATTCTTAAGCCCTATTGAAGAAGTTGAAGATAGTATAGTGGATGACGCAGTTATAAGTCTAAAAGAAAGATTGAACGCTTTTGGATTGAGCAATGTTGTTGTTCGTAAGATAAATACTCCCACAGTATATATTGTTGTTGAGCTTGCAGGCACCACCCCTGCAGAAGTTAAAGATTTATTATTAACACAAGGTAAGTTTGAAGCCAAGATTGGTAATGAGACTGTTATACGTGGATCTGATGTTAAGAGTGTTGGTCCGGGAGGAATAGATCAGAACAGTAGAGGATGTGGTCCTTCTGGATCAGGAGTTAGTTGTCCTTACAGATTCCCATTAACCATATCAAGAGATGCAGCGGAGAAATTTGCTTTTGTAACTGATAATCTTTCTATTGTTGATGGATCTCTTAGCGAGAATATTACATTTTATTTAGATGATATTGAGGTAAGTTCATTTCCTATCTCTCCATCACTGAAGGGGCAAGTCGCACAACAAGTTTCGGTAGGAGTTTCTGGTTCTGGGAAGAGCGAGAGCGAGGCGAGAGAAGATGGAAGAAGTGAGATGAGAAGAATCCAGACTATCCTAAAGAGCGGTTCTTTACCAATACAATTGGAAATATCTCAATCAGAAACCATTTCTCCAGTTCTAGGAGAGAAATTCACAAGAAACGCATTGTTAGTTGGAATCTTAGCCATAATAACTGTGGGTATTATAGTGGGATTGATATATCGAAAATTCAAAATTGTTATTCCTATGCTAATTGTGATGACTTCTGAAATAGTCATTATATTGGGAGTTGCAGCATTGATACAATGGCAATTGGATCTCGCAGCTATCGCAGGTATAATTATCGCTGCTGGTACTGGGGTGGATGATCAGATAATTATAATCTCTGAGATTATGAGAGGAGAACAAACTATTCATAATTGGAAAGAGAAAATGAAGAAAGCTTTCTTTATCATAATGGGATCATATTTGACAACTGTTGTTGCAGTTATACCTTTAGCATGGGCGGGTGCAGGGTTATTGAAAGGTTTCGCTTTCGCTACAATAGTTGGGGTTTCAGTGGGAGTGTTTGTAACAAGACCTGTATTCGCGACCATGTTAGAAAAATTGAGCAAGTAAAATTTAGAAATTTTTAAATTATCTCTTTCTCTTAAACTCTCTCTTATTTTTCATAAACAGAAATACACACTGAACTCTTACCTTTCTTAATAAGTTTATCTTCTACTAACTTAAGAGTTGTTCTTTTAGACATTTCTTCAACTAATTTGTTAGACTTGATTACAAATCTCCCTCCTTTCTTAAGTACAAATTCTGCATTATTAAACAACTCTCTTATTCTTGGTTTTAAAAGTTTTAGAGTTCTGTCATTTGGTGTAGGAGGAGCGGTACATATTAAATCAACTGACTCTTCTTCAAACTTAAGATCTATCCAATCGGTTTCAACTTTCCTGAAATTTATAACTTTATCAATCTCACCTATCTTAGCATTATGTTTGGATGCCGTAATATTCTTTACCTCATAATCAAAAGCGTGTATATTTTGGAGTTCTTTAGGAAATTCAGTATCAATATTCTTGAAGAATTGTTCGTCTACTAACTTTTGTTTAACAAAAAGAAATTTATTCTTTCTGAAATAGTTGATAGAAAATTTAGTAACATAATATCCTGCCTCTAAAGGAATAGTTCCAGACAAACAAAGAGGATCTAATAACACCATCCCTTTACTATACTTTCCTAATTTCAGCATACAGAATCCTAAAATAGAATTTATTCCTTTAGAATGAGAGTGTACATTATAATCTCTTTTACTTAAATCCATATTATGATAATCAATCCCAATATAACATTTATTATTGTATATATAAATATATAATACTTTCTCTGGATTATTTAGATTGACTTTACAATTAACTTTGCTCTTAATTTTATCTAAGATATATCCTCCAACTTCTTTCTCTACATCTGAAGAGTTGAAATTATGTTCTCCAAATCTCAAACAAGTCACTCTAAACTCTTTTCCTTCAAATTCTTCATAGTTTGATTCTTTAGCTTTTTTTATATCCTCAAATTCATTTATATCAAATTCATCTATTAATTGTATTACATTAACAAAACTTTGTCCCAGATAAGCTAATTTGAATAGTTCTTCTTTTTCTGAGCTGAATTTTACTACAGAAGGTTCTTCTTTGTTTAGACTTTCTTCAATTTTCTTGTTTAGAATTTCCTCTATCTCTTCTTTGCATATTTCTTCTGTTCCTTCATATGTTATTGCCAAAGAGTTCATTTTGTTGTTTAAGAGTTTAGAGTTTTAAAGACTATCTATTTAATGGTGTAGTTCAAAAAGTGAGTGAGGATATGTTTAAGGGGGGTATATCTAAAGAATAAGAACTAACATCAATTATTTTATTAGATTATTGCCTCACATTATAAGAGTTTACCGCAAAATAAAATAGTAATTTTCCATAAATATTATTTTTTCTTCTTAATCTTTAAGGGGATTTTTTTCTTTTACTACTGAGCAAGATACTACTACTCCTAATCCCGTGCTTGTATGTACTGGATGAGGATTGGCTAATAAATTCATAACTGTGTTTCTGATAGTATTCTGTAGAATACATCTATTGACTGATAGTCATCTGCTCCCTGGGAGGTAAGAAATTCTTTTAAAACCGCAAGACGTCCTTCTTTTTTTGTCTCATCTATAATATTTTCAATGAATAACCACGGATTTTTTGTCTTTAGGAGTGCTCCTATTCTCTCCCCGTATTCTCTTAATAGTTTTTTTACGTAATACAAATCTTCCTCCTTTGTGTTGCTATATGAATAAATCTCATTGTGCAAGATGCATTCTAATGTACCTGCTATGTATTCTTCTTTAGAAGAGAATATTGCTCGAATTTTTGGATTTCTTCCTGTAGCCCTGTGGAGTAATAAGATATTATCTATTAACGTAATTGGTTCTTTTTCTTCTTCTCCTTCTTGCAGTGCATTATCAATTTTTATGATGACCTTTTTTGCTAAATATGGATTCAATGTTGCAAAGTATTGTGCATATCGTTGTTGGACTTCTCTTTCTGGTATGCTCGGAGGGATATTCGTGCATGCTCTTATGATTTCCATCTTCTTCATAGACCCTTCTCTGAAGCATTCTTTGTAAACGCGTTGTACTGTCTTTTTTAAGAGAGGGTTTTTTGTTCTCTTTTCAAGAAAACATATTACACTCCAAAATGATTCACATCCTATACGACGTTCTTTATCATTGTACCGTTCTTCATTGAAGGACTTGAGTATGTTAACGTACATATCTTGCATTGTTGTGGTTGTTGGTGCCACTCCAATGATTTCTTCTATAATGCTAAGTACTCTTTGCCAGTAATTGGTTTGAGAGGTGAAACACTCACTAGATGCCATAATATATAGTTTTTGTGCTGTGCTTACCGAAGGGCACATTCCTGCTTCTTTCAGATATTCAAGCTTTTCAATCTTTCCCACTAGAGAATCAATATCATCACTTAAAAATGTTCTTATCGCACATAACATTTGCAGACAGTATACTCTATCAACAAGTTCTTGTGGAGGTTGTACTCCAGTTTCGCTTCCCAACTTTCTTAACTCTTCTAGTGGTATATAGATATCATCCTTCAGAGTAAGCGTTTCTTTAGGAACATAAATAATTTCTCGATTTCTCAATATGGGCACTATACCTTCTGGGGGTAAGAATCTCTTGTAAAGGGATATCATGATATGTTCCCCCGGCTTGAACCTTGTGGCTCTAACAAGTTCTAAAAATTCGTTATAGTCCTGTTTTAAATCTCTTCTTGCAACAGCACGATATCTTTTTTTAACAAGTGATTGTATTTTCTTGGGAAGAGGTTTTTTTGTCATCTCGAGAATATCATATATAGTTGAGTAGTCTGTGCCCTTCTCATCGAAAAGAGAGGTAATTTTTTGGGCGAATTCTTCTTCTATAATTGTGAATGGGATAGTGGTGGTTCTTACAAGATCTGCGAGTGTAGAATACCCTTCTTTTCTCCAAAGTCTTCTGTATGTGTCTTCTACTCTTTCTTCTGTTAGTGGTACTCCTGTAATTTCTTGAAGTATCCCTATATTTTCAATTACATTTTTATTACATCTCCCTGTTTCGTAGATTATCTCAGTAGATATGGATGCAAGAAACTGATCGTAGCAATGGTATATTCGTGATAGCAGTGTGCTGTTATCAACGTTCAACTCTTGTCGGACTGCGTCTTGTAACTTCCCAAATGTATTTGCACTTTTTTTCATTTTGTTATCCTAATGTTATCTTCGTGTTAATACGCGGAGAGTTTATCTTTTAGTATCCAAAGATTATAAGATGAAGTAATTCTTTTATTTTTCATATTAATTCCACCTCCTAGAAACAATCCTAAAAGTATCTTATAACTATCCATAAGTAATTATTATTAGGAGAGAATATAAAACTTATCCCTTAAAATAATTAAAAAATAACAAAATTTATACACTATTTTGTAATTTATTCCTATTATGATAGATAATATTGTTATAATCAATGCTCTTGATAGAAAGATCTTAGCAGAACTAGATAAGAATAGTCGCCTCCCGTACACACAGCTAGCAAAAAAAATACACTGTCCAAGAGCAGTAGTAGAATACAGGGTCAAAAAACTCATCGAGCAGGGGATTATCATCTCACTTTCGGCTTTTGTAAACGCGGCAACATTTGGTTTTACGAGCTGGAAAGTATATGTGAAACTCAACAAGAAAGACCCACAAATTAAAGGAGAACTTATACAATATGTGAAAAATATAAAAAACGTGTGGTGGATTATAGAGACGGAAGGTGCATTTGACTTTATGTTCTCATTTCTCACAAAAACAGTACACGAGTTCTACAATATACTACATTCATTTCAAATGAAGTACAGCATTCATGAGACTAGTATTGAAGTCACATCACATATTAGTACTACGTTTTGCACAAGAGGATATTTAAGAAACATACAATCAACAAAGATTAGTACAGTGCTCGAAAAACCAAGAGAAGAGAAAATTGATAAGACAGACATTATTATCTTAAAACAAGTGGCGAAAGATACAAGAATAGCAGCAACTAGTATCTCAAGAGATCTTCACATCACACCACGTATCGTCACATATCGCCTTAAAGAACTCCAGAAAAACAAGATAATTTCTCATTACCGACTCATCCCAGATGTGAATAAGATGGGATTCGACTACTACAAAATTATGCTACAATTACATAACCTTACAGAACAACGAGAAAAAGCACTAAGATATTTCCTTGAAATACATCCAAATATTATCAATTACACAGGATCATGGGGTCCATGGGAGTTAGAATTTGAAACAGAACTCAAAGGGTACAAAGCACTCATAGAACTTGTGAACACGATACGATCAACTTTCCCCGACATACTCAAAGAAACATACCACCTCCTAATCACAAAAGAACATAAGCCAACAAACAACTTCCTAGATTATCTTGAATACTAGGAAAATAAGTTATACTTTATTTAATACAATTAGCTAAAGAATTGAAAAAATTTCCAAATATTATATCCAAAACATGTAAACATAAACAAAAAAGATCTTATCAAAGGTTTTGTTGATGTTGTATCAATTCTTATGTCATCGATTACTCTAAATATAGTTTATATCCCAAATCTTTTCTTGTATCTCATAACATCTTTTTCTGCAGATTTCAAATTCAAATTAGTTGCAGATATCCAATCATATTCTTTATCTTTGTATTTGTGCTGTTTTATCAACACAAATTTGGATTCAATTTTATAATTTGTTTTATTTTTATTATATTTATACCCTCTCACAATCCATGAAAATTCTCCATTTTACATAAACTTTTTTGCGTAAATCCAATTATGTAAGTTATATAAATACCTTACGTGTGAACCACAAGTCTTAAAAAGGTTTTTTAGAGTAAAATAATATGGATAATGATTTAGATAATGATGGAGTATGTATGACAGGAAGATATCAAAGTGGATCTGATTATGAACCTTTAAATAGGTTTTATAAAACACATAATATTGACCCTGAGGATATGAGTAAGGAAACCGAATCTAAAAAATCAGAATTGATATCTAAAGAATTGAATAGATTATTTGGAAAGAATGTAATCTCCCAACCGTGTCATCTTGGATTAGCAGAAGTAATATTTAAAGAAGAACATAAAAATAGAAGTTTTGATGTGGATCAAAAAGGAAAATTGATATTTATTCCTTTTAAAAAATAAACAATGAATCAAATGCAAGCAAACAAATCTGAAAGAATATCTTTAATAACTTCTTACGATGGGCGGGATACTGCCATACCGAAGTTTCACCAACCCGAACCTGTTTATAGTGTAAAAGAATTAACACCTGATTTTAGTGCGAGAAGAGGAGTTGTTTATGGTGGGGATAATCTCCTATTTGTAAATTATTTTGCGGGTAAACAAGGAAATCTTACATGGGATAAAATAGACCGAATGAGATTATTAGCAACATGGCTTCATAGAACGGCTTTTTTAATCTCTCCTATTTTAGAAGATTCTCCACTTATAATTAAATTGAAAGGCCAAAACAAAGATATTGAGAATAGAGTATTATCACCTTCTTTGCCTTCATTATCACCAAAAGATTTAGATAGAATTGCAATTGCAGTTTCAAGAACCGTTCCAAGATATGCAACTGAAAGTTGTGAATATTTTTATAATATTCTCACTGGTATTGATCAACATTTACATTGTTCACGTTAGCTATCAAGATAATATCTTTTTCTTCTAATATTATTTTATTAACCTTAAATTTACTTTTAATCTTATCAATAATCTCATCGAAATTTTTAGCTTTCTTTAAAACTGAAATTATTATTTTTTTTTTCGCAACTCTTTCCATCTCTGCTAAAGATTTATCAATGTGGAAGTGATGAATAGCTGTCAAACAAGTTATTATGTCAAAACTTTTGTCTTCAAAAGGAAGATCTTCTGCATATCCAACTTTGAATTCGTTTGGATTCTGTTTAAGTAATTCATAGCTTGGATCCAATCCAACAGCATCTTTTGGAGATGCTATTCCTGTCCCACATCCAACATCTAATATACTTTTAGAATTTAGGTATGGCTCAATCTGACTTAACTTTTTTAATTGCTCCTCTCCATGTAATTCATTATAAGAAGGAGCTATTGTATTATAATATTCCTGATCAATGAATTCGTTAGTCATTTATTTAAGTCTCTGTTTTATTTTATTTAATAATTATAGATGATTTTTTATAGTTTTAATAAACTGGTCTTTTTGTTGCACTCCCATCAATCTCTCAACCTCTTCTCCATTTTTGAAAACTATTAATGTAGGGATACTCATTACTCCAAATTTACTTGCTGTTCCCTTAGCTTCATCCACATTTAATTTGAAGAATTTTACACCTTTTACTTCACCTGCGGTCTCTTCAAAGATTGGACCCATCATCTTGCATGGTCCACACCAATCTGCATAAAAATCCACAACCGCCACCCCTTGAGATATACTCTCATCAAAATTGTTATCGTTTAATGTTTCCATGTATTTTAATCTTAAATTATGTTATTTAAACTTTGTGGAAGTATGTAAAATCTCTTTTAATCAATTTCCTTTTTTTTATCAATCACTACCTATTTAGACAAATCATATTTATAAGACTCGGAATACTCTCTCTGGATGAAGGGTAATGAAAAGGAGATTTAATAATTTCATATCAATAGAGAACTTTTCTAGAGAGGAGATCTTTCTTATTCTTAAGATAACTGAACGTATGGAGAAACAAATCAGAATAGGAATTAATAGAAAACTGTTAGAAAGGAGAACTTTGGGGATTTTGTATGAAAATGACCACCACTCAAGGTTATCTTTTGAGATTGCCATGAAAAAATTAGGAGGAAATGTTGTAAGTTATTTTAGTATAGATCCAGTAAAAAATGCTCGCATAATCTCTGGATATTGCGATGTGTTGGCAGTAAGAGGAGAAAAAGAAGGAACTTCAGAATTGATATCGGAGATGGTTACTAAACCTGTGATTAATGCTGGAGAATTTCATCAAGATATTTGTAAGATCATAGAGATATTATACTCTATTAATAAAACACATAAAACACTAGAGAATCTTAATATAGGGATATTTGGAGATTTGAAATATAATAGATTTCTTCATTCATTGATTAATATTTTAACTTTGTTCAATTCAAAACTTTATTTTATCTCTCATGATGAATTACAGCTTCCTATTGAGATATTAAAAGAACTTAATCAAAACAAAATTTTCTTCTTAGAATCAAATAATTTTGAATCTGTGGTTGATAAATTAGATGTTCTTTATCATAATGGGATAACAAGTAAAGAATTTATTAATCACAATGAATATGAGAAAGCAGAATCTCAGTTCTCAATAGATGAGAATACTTTAGTAGGGGTTAATCAAAACTTCATTTTGCTTTCAAGTCAGCCCAACAATATGATCTCAAAAAGATTAGATAATTCAAAACATTCAAAATATTTCATGCAGAACGTTTGTGGGATTTATGTGAGACAGGCATTATTAGGGTTAAGTTTAGGAGCTATCAAATATGAAAAATAAAATAAAAAGACGAACTATTTTCATACAATGACTGATGTAGATAACCAGATAAATAAACTTAATGAAGAGTTTATGAATAGGAGAGATTTTCTTGTAAAAGAAGGAGTTGTTATAGATAACATCCCTCAAGGAAGATCTCTGGAAATTGTTAAGATATTAAATTTGAAAACAAAAACTAGAATCCATATTGATATGAATCTTAACCATGAAGAAGATGTGAAGGATAAAATGGTTATTGAGGAGATAAATATAAAAGATAAAAAATTAAATCTTCTCCCTCTTATTTCTCAAGATATATTAATTAAATTCATTGAGGAATATAAAGTTATTGAGGAATTCAAACCAGAACTTCCTAAATTTATTGAAGACATATTAATCTGTACAAATTCTAAATGTATCACAAAAAATTGTACTTCTAATTCAAATCTATCCAAATTCAGAGTAATAAATAAATCCCCTCTATTATTAAGATGTGTATATTGCGAATCTAAATTCAATATGACAAACCTAAAATTAAATATACCCTAATTCAAATGTAGGTTTAATATCTCTATATATATTTGCTCTCCTAACTTTGTTTAATATAGGCTCAATCTTTTTTGAATTCCAAAAGTCCCTTATTTCGGTGAGAACTTTGTCATGAACCTCAACATTATGATTTGCAACAACCTCAAGCATCTCTGATTGCAATTGTCTTACTGTCTCTATGTATTTCTCTTCGCTGTTTATACTTATTAAATCTTCTGATATGCTAATCGCATTAGTCTTCTCTAATTGAGATAATGCATATGAACTGTATGCCCCATAAGCAAAATCAACCCCGCGTAGTAAATATCGTATATAATTAGTTAGATCTAGTTCAATAACTGTTCTCATTATACTTGAAAGATGAGGATTTTCTTTTACTATCTCCCATACACTCATAAGTGATCCACTGATAGCTTTTCCTTCTTCAAATGTCACGTGTTCTTTTATATTTGCATAATCTTCTCTCTTTCTCCCAACAGTATGCATAATTTCATGTGCAAGAGTAACAATAACCTCTGCTTTATTTGCGTTATTAATATCTATTTTTTTCCCGAGAATTGATTCTCCTATTGGAGTGATATTATTCTTTATTTTTCCTTCTATAACATTTGCAGAAATGTTAATCATAGTTCCATACTCTCTTCTTATGCTTGGTTCATTTGGTAGAACTTGTGCCATTGCAAGAAAATCGCTATTAAACCCCCCCACAACAAATAAATCTCCTATGAAAAAATGAGGTTCTGCCTTTCTTAGAACTCTAAAACTTTCAGGAATCCATTTATTATAATCTTCATTCTCAAAAAGACTAGCAACATCTTTATATCTATCAGATCTGATTAGTGCATCACACTGGAAATCTGTTCTTATACGTCTTGGATCACTATACTGTTCAAATGGTCCGAAAGTTAAATGTATATCTTCAGAATCTTCATGTAATATAGTTTTTATTTTAAGAAAATCTATATCTTCTTTATTCTTAAGAGCTTCTGCAATCTTTTTGAATTTTGGGATATCTGTGGAGTCAAGTAAATCTGCGATCTCATTAATCTCATCTTTAAAATATTCATAATAAGAAATCTCTTTTGGTTCATCTTCTCCAGTTGTCATTACATTTTCTGCTCTTGAATGTCGTGAATCATCTATATCAAAATTACCATACCTTTTTTCTTTTTGTATATTAAATATTTTGTCAGTTATCTCTGCAACTTTCTGAAGAATTTCAACTACTCTCTTATATTTTTGAGGAATTGCTATCTTTAATGTGACAGGTTTAAGACCCAAATCTATCATATTTATGAGATCTCTTTTTCATTTATAAAACTTCCTCTTGAATTTGAGATTGCATTTATATCTCTCTTATTTGAATCACAATGTTTAAATCATAGTAATATTGAGATTTAATCATGAACTCAAAAATCAATTCATTAACTCTATTCATTAAAGGTTTATGTATGGGGATTGCAGATATTATCCCTGGAGTTTCTGGGGGGACTATTGCTTTGATAATGGGGATTTATGAAAAGTTAATATTTAGTATAAGAAATATCAAATTGACTTTCAATATTAAACAATTATTCAAATCTATAGATTTCAACTTTTTCATCCCTTTAATATTAGGTATAGGAATAGCTTTTTTATCATTATCGCATTTACTAACTTCTCTAATTGAGAATTATCCTGGATTGATTTATGCATTTTTCTTTGGTCTAATATTAGGTTCGATATATTTTATATATAGACAAATAAAAGAGTTTAACTGGAAGATTTTATTATCATCATTGGTTGGGTTTATGTTATCTTTCTGGATTGTGGGAATAAATCAAATCCAACCATCACATTCTCCTTTGACAATATTTATTTCAGGAGCAATTGCGATAATTGCAATGATTCTCCCAGGAATTTCAGGATCTTTTATTCTATTAACTCTTGGGCAGTATGAGTATATGATAGAAGCGATCTCAAATTTAGATTTTGTTATTATAATTTTATTTATCTTAGGAGCATTGTTTGGGTTATTATCTTTTGTTAGGGTGGTATCTTATTTATTAAAAAGACATGAACATCTAACACTTGCTTTTCTAACAGGGGTTATGATAGGGGCATTGAGATTGCCATATTATAAAATAAGTGTATCTCTCTCTTTAGGTTCTTCATTTTTATTTATAATTATTTTAGGGATTGTTGGTTTTGTGGTTGTTATTTTACTAGAAAATTTAAGTTCCACAAAGTTTATTAATGAATAAATTTTATATTTTTCTATGGTGATAGATACGGTAAGAGATGAACTTACACATATTCTTATGGATTCTTCAAGAAGGTTTGAGATTAATGATAGGTCTCAATATGATTTTTTAGAAATAAGACATGATGGGAATGATGTTGGATTTCCTAACACAAATCAAACTCCCAACTCAAAAGAGAATTTGTTAGTTTCAAGGTCTAGAGATGTTCCTATTCCGAGTTTATTTCTTCCTGATATCTCAGTTTATGGATTTGTTGAATTATTAAGAGATTACCACTTAGCTCTAGCTAGAGAATCATTTCAGATATTTGGAAAATCTTTGTACCCCAAAGATATTTTAGATAAAGAGATGAATGGTTCATATGTTGAAATTATGGGACGAATTCCAGGAGTGTTCAATTATATGATGAATCTTATTAGGAGAAGAAAAGGGATGGGAGATATTGATTGTCGTAATTCAAGAATTGTAGAACAGAATGTTTCTGGATTAGGTCATGAACCAAATTTAGAACAATTATTTCAAGGTACAGATAGATGGTATGATTTCTTGGAAAGAGTTGAATATATAGTATTCCAGACTCCTGAGAATATTGTTTCTGATAGAGGAAAGGTTGCTGGCATTAATTTAAATAATGTTGTTGGGATAGAGTATGTTTTTGAATATGTGGATGATGAAGTTGCTGGAAGAATAAAAAAATTATCAGAAAAGTTAATGTCAGGCTTTGAGATTAAAGATGTAAGAAGAGTAGGATAGATTTATGGTTCAAAATAAAGGAGGGGATGTTGTAGATAATCATATTGAAAAAGAATACAAGTTCAAAGATTTTAAATCTGCCCTGAATTTTGTTAATAAGATCGGAGAGATTTCTGAAGAAGAAAACCACCATCCTAATATTTATTTAGAATATGGTAAGGTTAAGATTATTTTATGGACTCATTCGCAGAATAAAGTTACAGAGTTAGATTTCAAGTTAGCCAAAAAGTTTGATGATATTTATGGTAACTAAATTCCAATCTAAAATGTACAAATTCTGTTCTAGATGAGCTTTACCCTTCAATCTCGTTACATCTTTTAGTATCCTGACCATATCTGAATATTTTCGCATGTCCTTTAGAGACTAATTCTTTGTTTACAAAAAGTAATTCATTATTATATTCAACATAAACATATCTTAATAATCTTCTGTATCTATCCGTTTCAGAAATATCTTTTTCTAAACCGACTTTCTTATCCTCCACTAATAGTCTCAGATATTCGGTAGCTTCTTTTGCGCCTTCCTCTCCTATCTCTGGAGTATTTATACATACCATTCTTACTTTTTCTTTTGTGTCTATCTCAAAAGTATCTCCATCAATTATTCTTGTAACGTTATGATATTCTAATTGTATATTTTCTTTTAGATCTAGATTATGAATAAAGATAAGGAATGAGAGAATTATTAAAACAATGATAAAATATAATACTACATTTTTTTTCATGAAAAACAATTAGATATAATCACATATATATTTAATGTATATATTTATTATACTTTTATTGATACGGTTTGAGAAGTGAATGATGGACAATATGTTTAAGATAATAATCTGTAAAATATTTTATAATATTATTAAATCATATTGTATCATAGATTATAAAGTTAGATATTTGTATTTACAACAATATTTTTATGTTAATTAGATAGTGAAGATTAAAAAACTACAATCACCCCGCTATCTTCTAATTTTTTTTATAGCAGTTTGAGATTGTGCATTTTTGTCCAATGGATTTTTCTGAAGCAACACTTCTTTTAGATTTATTAATCCCTCCAATCTTTCTATTTTAGTGATTTGATTCCCACCAAGTTACACTATTCGATTTACATTTTGGACAATGAATTGATGTCATAATATCCCTCTTTATATTTTAAGAATTAATAAACATATATAATATTTAAAAATGACGTTTATTTAATAATCTCAGATGATATTTAGTTGATTTTATCCTAGTTGATAAAATTAAAATCTCAAAGAAAGACTTATAAATAATCTTTTAGAATTGTAATATTATGCCCTGGTGGCTCAGTGGTAGAGCGCGTCCTTGGTAAGGACGAGGTCGTGAGTTCAATTCTCACCCGGGGCTTTTTGTCTTTTGAACTCTCGGCAACCAAATAATAGTTTTGAGCTTGTGCCTTACTTAAATTCAGCTATTCCACCATTTTTGTCTCAATTTTTACCGAACGTAAATGTTCAGTTTTGAACGGTTTTGCGTGGGTTCAACAAAAGTGATTATTGAACTCTACATAATTTGTTGTTATAGGTTGTATAACAATGAAATTTAATAAAGCTTGCTCCACTTCTGAGCATTGAACCCACGACTCACCTATTATTATAAATGAACTTATTGAGCTAATCATATTTAATACTTAGCTGTACTCAGAAAGTAGAGGCACCTCTTTTCAGGAGAGCTTAAATCAACAACCCTTCTCTTTCCCTAGAAACAAAATCCTCTACAACTTCAATTTTCTTTTCCAACCTCTTTAGAATCTTATACATATCATTAAATTGGCTCTCAAATTTCATATCTCTTTGTAATGCAAGATATCTAATAAATTGAAAAACATCTAAATTTCCTTTTGATTGTGCTTTAGTTCTAATTGTTTCATATTGATTTTGATTATACTTCCCCTTTTGGAGTAATTTTATGATATAATTCGGGATTGTTTTTATCTCTTGTTAATACCATCCTTTCTCCAGATCCTAATTTGAGAGACATAACTCCTTGTTTACTATCATAAGATCCTCCCGTTACATTTTTCCAATTTCTATCCTCAGATAACGAATTAATATATCTCCCATGAACATACTCTCCTTCATAAACAAATTCATTAGAATTAAATTCAAATCCAAGAACAATAAATGGAATGTTCTTTCTTCCAAGAAAATCAAAAAGAGGTAATAATCTAGGAATCATTTGCATTTTTTTACCGAGATAAACTGCTCCCTTACATCCCATAACTAAGTATGAGATTTCATATCCTGGGAATATTTCTAAAAGAGGAGATATTCTTTTTTCATAGTCATAAGATAATTTTTCTTCTTCACTACGAAATCTTCTGCTACTTCTTATTTTTGTTTTTCTTCCAGTCTTTGATTCACATATAATCAATCCTCTCTTTCCTTGATATTCCCATTTTACCAATCCATCTATCTCTGCCCTCTCCCTTCTGAAACATCCTCTATATCTCTCTTTGTTGAATATAGTTCCTACAAGTTTGTCATTATCATCTGAATACAGAGGATTGTGTAATCTCTCTCTTCTCTTATTCCCTTCCGATCCTACCCATTCAGATTCTGTTTCATAGAGATATACATTATCAAATTTTCCAAAAGCAAGAATATAATGCTCATTAACTGTAATGACCTCTCTTGAAACTCCCTTAAAAAAATTAAATTTAAATCCCGGATTCTTATTTTTTATTAACTCACACATTTGTTCAAGAGATGCACGCATTACTCTTTCTCCGATTTCTCCTTGAAATGTGTGTGGGGAGAGAGTTAGATTATCTTTTTCTGCAACGCCCCTTATTAAAAAGAACTCGGAAGAGTCATAAAGTGAAACTTCTCTTGTACCTCTGTTGTTTTCATTCAGTCTTAATTGTAATATGTCGTGAGAATCTATTTGGGAGTGTATAAATCTTGAATTAAGCAAAAATGGGTTAGGAACAAATACAGTACTTCCTTCAATCTTTGGAAGAAGAACTTCTAATGGAGTTATTATTGGAGAATTTTTTCTGTGAATATTACTTTGAGGAGTTTCTTTTTTAGGTTTGGAAGAAAGAATTGAACTTTTTGTTGTTTTTTTCCTTCTTTTAAATCGTATTTTAGTATTTTCTTTTCTGTTATCCATATCTGTGGATCTACTAAAATGGATCCAGTATATTAATATTTTGTTGCTATTAATAATGAGAACAAATTATTATTCAATAATAATCGACACAATCCAGAAAAGGAGTGAATTTGAAGAGTTAAAGAATAATAACTATAAATTATCTTATAGTAATTGGAAATTAATATGATAAAAGAAGAAAAGAATCCTAATCCTGCTAGGATTAAGTTTATTGAAGAATCTTTAAGAATGAAATTTAAGGCCTATTGAGGTCAAAATACATAGGAGTAGTTCCTTTATCTTTAAAATACATTTTGGGGTTCCTCTCTAGGTTTATCCTGTCTGTTAACAAACTTATGTGTACTACAATCTCATTCTTATAAAACCACAAATAAGTTACTGAGATCTTTTTGTTTTGATTGTCTTTCCTAGAAAACTATTCTCACCTAGAGCTTTTTTTCTTGATCTATTATAACATCAGTTTACTTATTCTCATAACTTTTATAATCTATTTTAATAAAAAAAATTTGGGAGTGTCTTTATTTGACTGATAATAACTCTATATTTCTTTCTTGAATAAATACTCCAATTATTTTATTGTGATTAATTAATGATTTAGAGAAAGAACATGTTTTTCTTACTAATCTCCCAATTCTTTGTCTTAATACATCATTTACTGCTTCGACTTGAGAAGTCTCCCCTTCTTCTTTGCCACATTTTCTATGCAATTTATTAGGGAGATTATCATATGTTTCCCAAAAATCACTTCTGCTTTGACATTGCTTGTATTGTTGAGGAACTTTTGAGTACAGTTCCTCAAAAGCAAGATAATTCCTCTTTCCAATATGATATGCAATAATGTGACCTGTTCTCCTTAATACTGCAAGCCACAACCATTGTTTATTCTTTTTATCGTGGACAAAAGACCACATTTCATCATACTCAACTACATCATCTTCTTTAACTTCAGGTAATGTCAAACTTAGAGGGAATAACTCTTTTTTTTAACCAATTTTGAACAGTTGAGATAGCAACACCATATACTCTGCGTGTTCCACGCAGACTTGATCTTTCCTTATAAGAGCGGAGAATTTCTTCTTTTCTTTCTTTAGTATAATATTGTGTAGTTTTCAAAGTACGGTAACATCCACAATCTTTACAATGAAATTTTTGCCTGTTTCCAGAAGTAAGTCCATTCATCACAATATTGTTGCTATTGCAACTTGTACATATTTCTTTTTTTACCATATTATTAGATAGATACTTCAAATATATAATTCTTTCTATCAGCTAATTAATAACATCTCCAAAAATTTAATCTTCTCTTTTACATGCTCTATAGATTAATTCTTCTATTTCTCTACTTAATCCAGTAGTCTCTCTTTGAGCATTCAATTGATCTGTCCATCTGAGTGTGCATTCTAATCTTTTCCTAAGATTATCTCCCTCTTCTCCAACAGATCCATCTTCTTTATCATACATACTATGTTTTCTTTCTGGAACTATTCTTATTCCTGCAAGATTTGCAATGCGTTCATATATAATATCTTGAGAGTTTCCTAATCTTATAACATCTACAATTGGAATTGTTTCTTTATCAGATCTAGAATTAAGATGAGATTTTTCGATAATATATAATGTTTGATCCAAACTAACATCAGGAGGAAGTATAATTGATTCATTTTGAACAAGAGCTATAAATTCTAAAATTGTGTATGGGTGATTATTAATTCTTATCCCAAAATCATCACTAAAACTAACTCCTACTTGATCTTTAGTTGTTTGTTTAATAAGTTCTTCGTATATTTTTGTTCTTATTATTCTTGCTTGTTCTTCTCTTTCTTGAAAAAGAGTTTCTCCTAAACTCTCTTCTGAAGGACTACAATAATATTCTACTAGTTCTAGAAGTTATTCCTCCTTTTAATTTACATTCCTCAGAGGTCCTTAATAAAAATTTTACAAGAAAACTTTCATCTCCTGAATCTTCTAAATCTAATGTGATAATATGTGGGAGTCCAGTAGAAAATGCAATCTGTACATTTTGATAAAATATCATTGAAATATCTTCTTTAGGTTCAGATATTGCTTCTCTTTCATTATTAGTAATACTATTCATAACTTCTTTAATTGTATAAGTGTTTATAAAAGTTTATCTTGTTTCTATCCTTTGATTATATTTTTCATTTAAGAGCCCCCCCCCCCATTCTCACCTCTTTTCTTTGAGTTTAACCATTTTAATAAAATGGAGAGCTTCTTCTCTATCAAATTGATGGTCTAAAATAAAGTCTTTAAATCTAAGAAAATAAGGGGGCAATAATTTCGGGATACTACTCATGAAGCTTGGAGAGCTATTAATTTCTTTAGAACAAATCCTGAGATTTATAATGGCCTTATAGAAACTTGGGAAAGAAAAGTAATAATGAAAGGGGAAAATACAAGAAATGAACATTACCAACCTCACACTGAAGACGGAATTTCTAATTTAGAAAACGAATATTGGGCAAAATTAGCATTAGCGTTTGTTAATTGAGATAAGAATAAATAATCCTTAGCTTTGGTTTAGTTTTATTATAAATTTTCATCAATAGTTTAAGATGTTTTTTATATATTTTGAAAAAGTATTTTCTTCACAAATATGTGCAATATCTATTTCATCTATTTCACTCCCAAAACCATACAAAAGAATATAAACAAATCTTAATTACAGAATAGAATGATAAGATGGAGAATAATAAAATTAAATTCTTACGATGCTTATACTAATTTTGCGTTTGATAATGCAATATTAGAAGATGTTATCAAAGGAGGAAATCCGACAATAAGATTCTATAAATTCGATGAAATTACATTCTCAGTAGGAAGTAATCAGAACCAACATTTGATTAATAAAGAAATATGCGAAAAGGATAATATTAGAACTATAAGGAGAAAAACCGAAGGAGGAGTATTATTTCATGGGATGGATGAATTACATTACAGTTTCATAGCCCCTGCAACTATTTTTTCTAATGTTGAAGAAAGTTACAGAAAAATATTAACTCCTATAATTAAAGTATTAAAATCATTAAAAATTGAAGTTAGAATCGGGAATGAGAATGATCTTGTAGTTGATCATAGAAAGATTTCTCTGAACTCTCAGATTAAGGAAGAGGGAGTTCTTTTTCTGCAAGGGAAGATATTATTTAATCCAGACATAAAAAATATGCAAAAATATCTTGAGAATAATCTTACATTGAAAGAGATAAAAGAGAAAGTTGTTGGAGTGTCTGAATTTTCTGATATTAGTTTTGAGGAACTTTATGAGAGAATATTAGGAGAATTCCTAATTGGAAAAGAATATAATTTTTCTCAAGCAGAAGAGTTAAAAAAAAGGATATTAGAAATTCTTGCAGATAAGAAAACCGAAGATATTTCTCAAGGAGAGGAGAGATATAATTCTTATTTCAGATGAGAAAAACATAATTCTAGAGATAATATGTAATAATTGATTTAAGTTATTGGAAAATATTATTATTATAAATGTTTATAAATACGAATTATCACATAACCATGATGGATAAAAAACCGGAAATATTAGCTCCAGTTGGAGATATGGATATGTTGAGTACAACTATACAGGCAGGAGCAGATGCAGTTTATTTCGGAGTGAAGGTTCTCAATATGAGAGCAAAAGCAAAAAATTTTGAACTTAGTCAATTAAAAAGTATTGTTTCTTTGTGTCATAAAAATAATGTTAAAGCATACCTCACAGTAAATACAATAGTTTATGAGAACGAACTTAATGTATTGGATAAAGTTCTTCGCTCTGCAAAAGAGGCTAATATAGATGCGATTATTTGCTGGGACTTGGCAGTATTAAATAAAGCTAAAGAATTAGGTTTAGAAATACATCTTTCCACACAAGCATCTGTTTCTAACAGCGAAGCTTTGAAAGTTTATGAAGATTTAGGAATTTCAAGAGTAGTTCTTGCGAGAGAATGTAATCTTGAACAGATTAAGAAAATAAAATCAAGAACTAAATTAGATATAGAATGTTTTGTACATGGAGCAATGTGTATCTCAATATCAGGAAGATGTTTCATGTCTCAATTTTTGTATAATTGTTCAGCTAATAGAGGAGAATGTCTCCAACCTTGCAGAAGAGAATATGAAATTGTCGATAAAGAAGATGGACACAAACTTCTTGTAGGAAGTAATTATGTAATGTCGCCAAAAGATATGTGCACATTAGAGATAGTAGATAAATTAATTGGAGTAGTTGATGTTTTCAAGATAGAGGGAAGAAACAAATCTCCTGAATATGTTAAAGTAATCATTGAATGTTACAAAGAAGCAATAGATCTAGCTCTAAAAAAAGAGTTAGATGAAAAAAGCAAAAAAAGATTAATAGAAAAAGCGTCCACAGTATATAATAGAGACTTCTCTACTGGATTCTATATGGGAAAACCTATGAAAGAGTGGGCTGAAGGGTATGGTTCAAAATCCACTAAAAACAAAATCTATGTCGGAATTATATCTAAAGTATATAAAAGAGTAGGAGCTGTAGATGTAAAGCTGGAATCTAAGAGCCTGAAAAAAGAAGATAATATTATGATAATAGGAGAAAAAAGCGGAGTTCATGAACATAAAATTGAGAGTCTTCAAATAGGTTCTGGAATAAATGTTGATGAGGTTGAGAAAGGAGAAATTGCGGGAGTTTATTTAGGGGATTTGATAGAAAAAGTAAGATTAAAAGATAAAGTTTTTATTTGGAGAGCTTCTCAGGATTAGAATGAGACTAATTTTACTAGGTTCGCCAGGATGTGGGAAGGGTACAGTTGCTGAAAAATTAAGTAAAAAATATAAAGTTATTTCCATTAGTCCAGGAGAATTGTTGAGAAAAGAAATCAAGAAGAATAGTATTATCGGAAGAAAAATCCATAAAAAAATAGCAAAAGGAGATTTGGTCCCTTCAGATTTGGTTTTTAATTTAGTTAAAAAGCATATTTCTGGAAAGAAAAATTTTATCCTTGACGGAGCTCCTAGAGATTTGTGGGAATCTCAATTGTTGGATAGATATTTGAAAAAACGAAAAGAACAAATTGATCTTGTTCTATTCATAGATGTTCCAAAGAAAGTTTGTGTTGAACGTTTGCATAAGAGGAATAAACTTATTGCGAGAGAAGATGACCGAACTAAGATAATCAATCATAGATTTAGTGTTTACAAAAAGCAAACCTTACCAGTTATTAAAAAATATCAAAATAAAAAAGTTTTGAAGAGAGTTAATGGAAATCAATCTCCTTCTAAAGTTTATAGAGATGTGGTAAAGATAGTAAAAGAGTTTAATGCAAAAAACTAATCAAACAAACTCTTAACAAAGACAGTTGCATAACTCCCTTTCGGGAGAGTGAATGAAAGGATTATTTTATACTTACTTTCTTCATCTCCATCTTTACTGTTCAATTCATCTTTCCCTCTCTCTATAATGTTAACATCTAAAGCATGAACTTCTCTTTCTCTATTATCTCCTCCAGTGAATAAATTAGGAATTTGTCTTATGATAAAATCTCTTTGAGTTAATTGATACTTTGAAAGATATTCCTCTACACATTTCATCATACCCATATCAAGATATTCTGTCATATACCCAGGAACAGAAAGTACTTCTTGTTTGAAATTCTCTGCTAGAATATTCCAGATATGCGATTGTACAGAATGTATGTATAATGTTAGTACTCTCTTTTGCACTTTCTTTAATGCTCCTATGTAATCATTTGAATTTTGATTCAAGTATTCGTTTAGTTTATGACTATCTATTAATTCACAGGCTTTCTTAAAATCTCCTTTCATTATACTTAATCCGATATTTACATTATTTTTACCAAATCTTTGCTCCCCAAAATAGTTTATGAATTTGATTTTAGTTTTATTCTCTAGCTTACTCAAAACAGTTTTATATTCATTTTCCTTTAAATCCCTAACAGTTATAATGAATTTATTACATTCATGAGACCCCAAAGAAATAGGTTCATTAGATCTTCCTAAAACATTTATTTCTATATCCTTTAAGTTTAATTTATTTATATTATCTTCACTAACTCCACGTATGGAAATTAATTGTGTTGTAATTGCTTTCTTATCCTTATTTCCTGCAACTCCTATATTTTTTGATGGGACTTTTAGTTTTGATGAGATAATATCTATGATTTCAGGAGTGGAGATATTCTTCTTCTTAATCTTGACATAGATATATTCTCCTTCTTCTTTTCTTTCTCCTTTTTCTTCTCTTTCTTCTTTTCTTTCTTCTTTTCTTTCTCCTTTTTCTTTTCTTTCTCTTTCTTCTTCTTTTCTTTCTTCTTTTCTTTCTCCTTTTTCTTTTCTTTCTCTTTCTTCTTCTTTTCTTTCTTCGGGATTATAATCAAAAACTTCCTCTACAATGAAATCTTCAGGGATTTGTTTGAGTTTGTACATAGTTCTATTTCTCTATTTGAGTTTTTAAACTCTTCTCCATCAACTTTTCCAATAACTCAAAAATCTTCAAAAAGCCCATATGATAAAAACCTTTTTATAGTTTGACTTTAAAATGATGTAAAATGAAGAAGTGGTGGATGTTTATAATTTTGGTTATTGTATTAGTTATGATTTTATTATTTGTTGTACTAAATATAAATACAACAAATGATTCTCCAAAAGTAATAGAAGATATTTCAATAAATTCATCCCAAGAAACAATTATAGAAGTTGTTCCAAAAGAAGATATCCCAAAAGGAGGTATTGCTATTTTTTATAGAACAAGTATGAATAGTGTTGAAGAAAGACTCCCAGTTTTCGTTGATGATGTAAATGATGGAGGAGGATATGCCACTAACATAAGATGGGAGAGCAATGAGAATGGTGTTATAAGATATATCCCATCAGTAAATAAATTAGATGTTATGGGAACAACTACATCGTATTCTTATTCTAAGGCATATATTAGTGTTCATACAATAGATGGAAGAGTTTTCCTTTTCAGACACAGAGGTGGTTCTTCAACTCTTTCTGAAGTAGATTCTAGAAATGCTGAAACCAAAGGCTCTATCCCTATAGATGATGTTGATTTTGCTGTTATTGGAGACGACGTTTATTTCAGAGAGGAAATCAGAAAAGATTTATTTGATAAAAGAACAGGAGGAGGAGAATTATTCATACAGAATTTAAAAGAAGATTCCCCAAGAATGGTTTTAGATTATGGAGATTCTTCAAATAAAGGGAGATTCTATGGAGTTAGTGGATCTTTAATATCGGTTCTTTCAGATTATTCAACAGAAAAGGATACGATAAGAATTCATAATCTTCAAACTGGAGATATTATAAAAACGATCTATCAAGATATTCCTTCTGGATTTTATTTTGAAGGTGATGATGCACTTTATCAAATAATCTCAGATGGGAAAATTTATGAAGTTTATAGACTTAGTTTGCAAGGACAAAAAGATTTAGTACTTAAATTAGAACTTGAAGAAGGAGAGAAAGGGATATCTATAGATCAGGAAAATGGAAAATTATTAATAGTAAGCTATAAACCTATATTTGAAGTTGTACAAATATTATTGTATGACATGGCATCAAACTCATTAGAAGAAGTTCCATTTGAACCATTTGGATCTACTTCCTCTCCAGATTATCAATTTGTTATTCTAGATTGAGGATAGATTTTATTACTAACTTTCAGACTTTCAGATAACTTTATATATTTTTGATTTCGTAGAAAGGTTATGAGAGGTATTGATAGATTATTTATTATGTTTATAGTAGGGTTTGATTTTTAATTCCGTGAAATAGCCTACTTTTTTGTTGTATTTTGATATCGGTATTTTTAAAATATGATATTATCTCAATTATTTTATAATTTTAAAGAATTCATAATTAATAAAAAGATAT
>Ga0210057_1002778_pt1 | contig 24737 bp, 26 predicted proteins | sample CryGeyCG2114_010_2_FD_183968 | JGI IMG/M metagenome (GOLD analysis project Ga0210057, IMG submission 183968) | Groundwater microbial communities from aquifer - Crystal Geyser CG10_big_fil_rev_8/21/14_0.10 (SPAdes) (version 2) | ecosystem: Environmental > Aquatic > Deep subsurface > Groundwater ...
CGGAAGGGGAGGGATTCGAACCCTCGATACCTTTCGGTATACCCGCTTTCCAAGCGAGCGCCATCGGCCTCTAGGCGACCCTTCCATTTTTATTCATTAAAACTATTTCTATATTATCGTATTTTGGAAGAAAAGTCAATAAGGCAAACTGCGGAAAACCTAAGCGGCTCAGACAATTTTTGTCTGAGCCGCTAATTTAGATATTTTTTTCACTCTATTCTTTATTGTACAGCACTTTCGTCCATACATTTTCATATGCACCCATTGACTTTAGTCCGTCTTCTCTAAAAACATAAGTACCATCAGACTCTACCGTACCAACCGTTTTCCATAATTCATTAAAATTCTGATATGCGTTTAAGTCGCCTCTCAATAAAATTGTTGGCGCATGTTTTATCTGGTATTTATTCAATAAATCTACGCCTCCTTTGGAAGCTACATCATAAGTTGATGTTGCGTGCGGAGCCATTAAAAGATTCATTAAAGCAACATCATGTAAATAAACGTCATAACAATCCGAACATTTTGGGTCATATAAATACGTAACATCAAATTCTCCGCGTACATTGTCTTCGTCTAAACTATAGTACGGTGGAAAATAGTTCTTATAAACAAATACGTCGTCGTCGTATTGTCCAATATTATCTTCACTAAATAGTTCATCGAGCTTCAGGTTTTTTAAGTCGCCCTTTATTATGAAGGTTGGAAGTATCCTTATATCATATGCCTTCATAAGCAAATCGGCATTTTTTTCATTTGCTCTGTATTCTTTTGTTTTGTTGTATTTTATTCCGATTACGCTTTCTATAAAGTCGCTCACCTGATAAATATCAAAACAATTATCGCAATTTTCCGGCAGAATAACGATTAATTCTGCTTTTTTGGGCATATTTTCTAATAAAGACTTGCCCGTGCTTAATGCCGGCTTAAAAAGCAAAATAGCTGCGCCTAAAAATACTACGAAACAGACAAGAGCTATGGTCAAAATAAAATTACTTGTCCCCTCCTCTTTTTTATTATATAAAAATTCGTACATAATATTATTTTTGAATATCTTTATTTGCAAAAAAGGCCTAATTTTATACTATATGCTATTATTCCGACTTCAACTAAAACCAAAAGCGCCAGTAAAACTACGACAAATAATAGTATATTCAGGAAAGTTCTTCTGTTTATTTTTAAGGTTATGCTATTGGACATATTTTTGACTGAATATATAAATTATTAAAACCTGTATTAAAACTAAGTTTAATACAAATAATATAAATAATGAAATTGTAAGTTTATTAGAATTGATTATTTTTTTAAACATAAACTCATAGACAATAAATTGTCCTCTTTATTTTATTTACAAATTATTCTAAAAGCTAGCCTGATCTCCTTCTGCACCAGGTTCTACAACAGGCTCTTCTTCTACTGAGGTCTCTTCTGCTGATCCATCTTCAACCGATGTATCAGCAGAGTCATCCTCTGAAGAGGTATCTTCTGTAGATTCTACAGGCACTTCTTCTTCAGTTCCAGCATCTTCATCCGGCGCTGACATCTCCATTTGTTTTGGATCTTCTTCTCCGCTAGCATCTTCTGCTACTTCTTCGGAAGATTTGTCTGATGTCTTATCTTCTTTTTCAGAAGATGGTCCTTTCTCCTGTGGGGCTTCCTCCGATTTACCAAAAATCTTTTCCCAAAATCCCATATTTTTTTTGCCTCCAGCACATAATATAAAATACAATTTTATATCTTGCGCTTCTTGATTTTAATAATTAAATAAATTCCTAAAGCTACTAATACTATACTACCATACTGACTCGGCATTAGTCCAGCAATCTTTGTTTCATTGATACGCAAAAAATCAAGCGAAAATCTTCCTATTCCATAAATTATTAAAAAATTTTCTAAATATAGCTGTTTTACCTGTGGATATCTTTTTAGAATTAAAAAGTAAGCGAATAAGAGTGTATTAAAAATCATTAGAAGATATCCCAAATCAAAACGCGCGCCATCCGGATATAATAAAGAAAAAGGAGATTCTATTGTTTTTATTCCAGGATGATCATTAATCAAAAAACATCCTATCCTGCCGATAGCAAGACCCAAGGGCAAAATAAAAGCAATTTTTTCTGCGTATAAGTGTAAATCAGCCGTTTTCTTTCTTTTTAAATACAAAACCATTGCGCAAGCGCCACCTAAAATCCCTCCAAAAGAAGACATTCCCCCTTCCCAGATTTTTAAAATATTCTTTAATGCCTCTATCATATCAGGCGCATAAACCGCGACATATAAAAGACGAGAGCCTATTATTGCTCCTATAATAATGTATAGAGCGAGGTCTATGAAAATATTCTTTTCTTTTGGGTATTGCTTTATAAGAACAGCAAGAGAAATCAAGAAGCCAAGCGATACAAAAAATCCCCATGTATACACTTTTATGAGGCCAAATTCTAAATATAACAAATGGATGTAAGGAATCATAGGTTCTATGTCAAGTATTACATACTAGAAATAACATGAATTTGCTACAAAACGAGACGTAATACGTCTTATAACGCTCCCAATATTTTTAATCCTTGCTTAAACCTATCTAATGCTTTTTGTGCCTCAGCTTGCGTTATCTTTCGATCCGACTGATGCACTAAATCGTTTCGCAAAATATGCGCTTCCCAAACATTTTGAATTTTCGGATAGCGCGAAACGGCAAAACGCAAACGTTCTCCCATGGTCTCTCCGCGCATTCCTGCTTGTTTTAAGACAGAATCCATTAGTTTATCTGCCTCAATAACAGACATTTTCCAAGAAAGCTCAGCATTACTTTCTGCCAAATCCTGTGTTTCTTCCCATTTTTGCTTTATGCTTGCAACCTCGGGAATAACAGGTTTTCGTAAATTGCGAATAATGAAAAAACCGGCAATAAAAACGCCTACGGTTAACAAAAATAATAAAATAAAAAATAAATTTGCCATACATTTAAACTTAAATTTCTAAATCGTTAAAAAATATTTTATGTAATATTTAGTTATGCATGCAACTCTTTTGCAGTACGCAAAACAGTGTTTTCATCAAATTGCTTACCTATAATTTGCAATCCAATTGGCAAGCCGTCTATATCTCCACATGGTATAGAAATCGCAGGAATCCCAGCAACATTGGCGCTCACAGTATATATATCGGAAAGGTACATTTTTAATGGATCGTCTATTTTTTCTCCCAAATTCCAAGCGACAGAAGGAGAGGTTGGGGTTATAAGGCAATCAACTTCATTAAATACCTTATCAAAATCCTGTTTAATGACTGCGCGTACAGCCGTGGATTTTTTATAATATGCGTCATAATAGCCAGACGAAAGAGCATATGTGCCTATCATTATTCTGCGTTTTATTTCTTTTCCAAAACCAATCGCTCTGGACTCCATATAAGTTTCTAATAAATTTTTTACCGAACTTTTTTTGTATGCGGAATATCCGTAACGAACACCGTCAAAACGCGCTAAATTTGAAGAAAGCTCTGAAGGCATGATTATGTAGTATACTGCCAGCGCATAATCGGTATGCGGAAGCGAAACTTCTTTTATTTCTGCGCCCAATCCCTTCAAAATATTAACTTTTTCTTTTATTTTGTCCTTAATATTCCCACCAAGTCCTTTATAATATTCTTTTGGCAAGCCGACTCGCAATTTTTTTAAATCAATTTTTTCATCCAATCCCAATGGTTTATCCACAGTCGTAGAATCGTATTTATCTTTTCCCGCAACTGCTTTATATAAAATTTCAGCATCTTCAACACTCTTAGCAAAAGGACTAATTTGATCAAAAGATGATGCCATCGCCATAAGCCCATATCGCGAAACTCTGCCGTAAGACGGCTTAAATCCAATGTTTCCACAAAGGGAAGCTGGCTGTCGAACGCTTCCACCAGTATCCGAGCCAAATGCTCCAAGGCACATATCTGCGGATAAAGCGGCGGCACTCCCACCAGACGAACCACCGGGAACTTTTTTTAAGTCATGAGGGTTTTTTGTCGGTCCATATGCAGAATTTTCCGTTGAAGAACCACAGGCAAATTCATCCATATTTGTTTTTCCTAAAAATATTCCTCCTGCTTCACGCAATTTTTTTATTACCGTAGCATCGTATGCACTTATATAATTTTCTAAAATTTTTGAACCGCCAGTACACTTTGTATCTTGTATCAAAATATTATCCTTTATCGCTAAAGGGATCCCCTCTAATACGCCAATTCCTTCTTTCTGCGCTATTTTTACATCCACAGATTTTGCATCGCGAATTGCCCGTTCTTTAAAAACAGCCAGATAAGCATTTAGGTCAGCATTTTTTTCTTCTATTGCGGTTATACAGTCATTTATAAGGTCTACTGCGCTAAAATCTTTCTTCTCCAAACCTTTATGCGCCTGTTTAATTGTGAGTTCATTTAATTTCATAATAATGAAAGATCTATTGGATAGGACTAAGCTATTATTTCTTAAAGACGCCCATTGTTTTTAATAAATCCCCTTCTTTATCCGGCATATTACCCAAGATAAGCTCATGCTCGGCTTCGGAACAACCAATTAGCTCATCTTCACGCCAGCTATTTTGAAGGTTTGTTATATAAAAATTTGGGTTAGCTCCGGTGGTATCCACCTCTTGTAATTTATCGACATATTCCAAAATAGACGAAAGTTCATCACCATATTTCGAAAGCTCGTCATCCTTTACTCCGATTCGAGCTAAAAGCGCAATTTTTTGTACATCTTCTTTGTTCAACTTCATATTATTATAATTTTATATAAATTTTAGCGGATTGGCAAGGCTATCTCAACATTTTTAAAAATTCCTTCTCATTTATAATTTTTATGCCTAATTTTCGCGCTTTATCCAACTTGCTCCCAGGTTCAACACCAACCACAACAAAATCTGTTTCACCTGACACAGAAGAAGATACGTCTCCACCCAAGTCTTTTATCTTCTTTTTTGCGTCATCTCTTGTTATGCTGTCCAACCCGCCGGTTAAAACAAACTTCTTACCGCGAAGCGGAAGATATTGGCTAACCTTCATTTCTTCTACCTTTACACCATTCTCTTTCAAATTATAAACTAAACGTTTTACACTCTCATCATTAAAAAATTTCTCAATTGATTCCGCCACTACAGTGCCAACATCTTCAATATTTTCTAATTCCTCACGTGTTGCTTTTTGCAATTTTTCCAAAATTCCAAACTTTCTCGCCAAGGCATCTGCTGTTTCCTCTCCTACATTCGGAATACCGAGCGCATAAATAAAACGGGATAAAGATATTTTTTTTGATTTTTCTATTGCTTCTATTATATTTTCTGCTGATTTTTCTGCAAATCTTTCCAATGGTTCCAAATCTTCTTTTTTTAATTTGAATAAATCAGCAGGTGTATTTATGAGACCCTCTATTACAAGTTGTTCTACGATTTTTTTTCCCATTCCTTCTATATAAAAAGCTTTTTTTGACGCAAAATGAATAATTCCTCTGATATTTTTTCGCGCGCATTTTTTATTCGAACAATACAAAATCGCGCCCTCAGTCTCTTTTTTGGCTGATTTCCTTATCTTTTTTCTTTCTAAAACCTCTCCACATATCGGACATTGTCGCGGTATGCTTATTTTTTTTGCATTTTGCGGTCTTAAACTTTCTATTGCTTTTTTTATTTTTGGTATTACGTCACCAGCCTTTTCTACAATAACCGTATCTCCGATATGTAAGTTTAGTCGCTCAATTTCATCAGGATTATGAAGCGTCGCATGTGTCACAGTGGTGCCTCCGATTTGCATTGGATCTAATGTAGCAACCGGCGTTATTGCTCCGGTTCTGCCCACATCCCAACTTACTTTCAAAATTCGCCCCGTGGCTTCTTCACCCGGATATTTATAGGCAACTATTCCGCGCGGAGTTTTGCCAGCCACTCCCAATTTTTTAAATAAAGCGACATTGTTTACATTTATCACCGTTCCATCAAGCCAATAGTCTTGTTTTTTCCTCTTTTTTTCAATTTCTTTATAAAATTTTTGTACTTGCTCCAAATTTTTACAATATCTATTGTTAAGATTTGTTTTTACTCCTATTAATTTTAATATCTCGTGCGCTTCTTCATGGGTTTTGTGCCCAAAGTTAGCCAATAAATCATATCCGAAAAAATCTAACTCTCGCTTGGCGGTTATTTTTGAATTTAGCTGTCTTATGCTTCCAGCGGCGGCATTCCTTGGATTTGCAAAAACCTGACCACCTTTTTTTGAATTCTCTTTGTTTAATTTTTCAAATATGCTTGCCCGCATGTACGTTTCGCCACGCACCTCTATTCTACCGCTTAACTTCTCAATTTTTTCTTTAAAAATTTTTGCATCAACATTGCCATACCTTTTTAGAAAATCATTTACCTGTTTTTCTGTCGGAATATTTAATTGTAATGGTATCGCTTCTATTGTTTTTAAATTTTGCGCAACATCTTCGCCTACTTTTCCATCACCCCTCGTTGAACCTGTTTCCAATATACCATTCTTATAAACAAGCGAAACCGCAAGCCCGTCCATTTTTATTTCAGCATAATAATCAAAATGGCTTCCAGGTGAAAGCTTTTTTATTCGCTTTTCCCATTCTTCCAGCTCTTTATAAGCAAAAACGTCTTCAATGGAAAGCATTGGCACCTCATGATGCACTTTTTGAAATTTGTCTAACGCTTTTCCACCGACTCTCTGTGTTGGAGAATCTGTTGTGATAAAATCGGGATATTGCTGTTCTAGCCTATATAGTTCGTGTTTTAGAGAATCTAATGCAGAATCGGAAATATCGGGCTTATCCAAAACATGATAAAGATAACGACGATAGTTTATCTCTTTTTTTAAAATATTTATTCTTTTTTTTGCTTCTTGTTTATCCATATAAAAATACTATAGTAGATTTAGATACCAAGTTATGATTCTATAGCCCCAAAATAAAGATATTATCCCGCCTATAGATAAAAACGTACCAAAAGCGATTTCGCTTTTCATGTTTGCTTTTTTCAAAAGCAATAATACCAATCCATAAAATGCTCCGAGAATATATGCTACAAGTAAGGCTAAAATTATTTGTGGGAAACCTAATCCTGCGCCTAGGACCGCTCCTAATCGTATATCTCCGTCTCCTACCCATTTTCCGCGAGAAATAATATATTGCACTAAAAAAAATCCTGCGCCTATGCCAATCGCAAGTAAAAGATTAATTATGTCTACCCCAATCAGCGCATTAAAAACAAAAAGAACCACAATTAATGGAATGGAGACTATATCCGGTAAAAGTTTGTATTTTAAATCATATATAAATAAAAAAGAGAGTCCTCCAATCATTATCCAATCACGTATAACGACTAAACTAAAAGTTTCCGCATCAGGCGCCATAATCCATCTATGAAAAAATACAAAAACAAATAGTAATCCTAAAAAAATCTCTATTAAAAAATTTGACCAGTCAATTCCGCTTTTACATTTTTTACATTTTCCTTTTAAAAAAATAAAAGAAAAAAATGGGAATAAGTCAAAAAAGCCTAATTTGTATCCACATTTAGGACAGTATGAGCGACCCATAAGCGTTTCTTTTTTTCGTATTCTATAAACAGAAGCGGCAATAAAGCTACCAATAGAAGAGCCGAAAATAAAAATGATGAAACCGACGAAAAAAATAAATAACATATCTAAAAAGATTTATTTATATACTCTTATTTTATCTTAAATTAATAATAAATAAAAGGCTGACTTATATTTTTCTTAATATATAACAAAAAGACAGCCCTCCGCCTAGGCGTCAAATTTGGGGCCGTCTTTTAAAGTTTTCTTTAGTTCATCCCACCTGGACTTGCGGAATGTATACCGTCTCCCAAGCCACCTGTGGTGCCTTCTAGGGTGAATGTCATTGTATACGTACTACCATCAGCGCTTAGATACGTATAGTCAGTTCCCCCCGGAGTTGGATTTGATGGAACCAGACTCATGTAAGTTGTTCCACCTGCATCACAAATAGCCACAAAACCATCTTCGTCTAAACATTTATAATCCGTTGAACCAAGAGTTATAAGCCCTACGGCTGTTGGATAACTATTATTATCAGCAAAGTAGAGCTCTAGAGCGGTTGACAATTGTTTAACATCAGAAACGCGTTTTGCGTCACGTGATTTTTGCCTTGCATTATTCAAGGCTACAACTGCCAAGGTTGATAATAAGCCAATAATCGCGATAACGACTAGAAGCTCAATTAATGTGAAACCTTTTGCTTTTTTCATTTTTTTTCATTTCCTCTTTATTAAAATCTATTTTGGATTTTTTTTCAGAGGAAAAAGTGATTTTTTTGTTAATAAAAAATCGACCTTTAATATATTATATCATAAAAATTTATAAAATCTCGCGCATTGCCAAGCCAATTGCAACGGCAAACCTTGCGCCAATTACGTCCAATGAAGGCCTTAGTTCATCCGGATAAATTATTCTAGCCCATGGGTCGCCGTAAAAAACACGAAGACCCGTTGCTTCTTCTAAAGAATTACCAATTCCCAAAATCATCGCCGTTCCTCCGGTAAGAATAATTTTTTCTATAATGGCGTTTTTATATTGTTGGCTGTAAAGTTCTTTGCAATAATTGACTTCATTTGCAATGGATTTTACCATGCCATCAAAAAGGGAATGAGCCGCTTCCATTTTTTCCATACTCATGGTTCGTTTTATCTCTTCAGCCTTAGTCAAATCAGTGTTCATTTTTTCCGCCAAAGTTTTTGTAAGTTCCGTTCCGCCTATTTTTATAGTCCTGTGGATAACCGGGACACCTTCTTTTACTATTAAAATATTTGTTTTTATAGCTCCAATATCTACAATTGCTGACAATCCCATATCTTTACCAAGTAAAGCGCGTATAAGAGCAAAACTCTCTGTTTCTAAACTTGCAAGCTGAAGTCCGGCTGATTTAAAAATCTCTAAATATTTGGATATCATTTTTTTTGAAGTTGCCGTAACAGAAACTTTTACCGTATCGGCGCTCATATCTTTCATTTCAACCTTTTTAAAGTCCAGTACCAAGTCGTCTTCTGGAATAGGCGCGAGTTTTTTTATTTTATTTTTTATTTCCACCTCTAATTGTTTTGGAGGAATATTGCTCAAAGTTAGAAGAGTTGTAAAAACAGATGACATCGGTAGACCCGTAATTGCCATTTTAGCTTTTGCGCCAGACTGTTTATAAAGAGAAGCTAATTCTTTAGCTTTTTCAGCGGTATTTTCTATAATCTGGCCAATGGGTTGCGCACTGTCATACTCACTAAAAGCATAGGTGACAAGCCGGGCTCTACCTCCCACATTCGCAAGTTCCACAAGCTTTATCCCGCTTGCGCCAATATCAATACCAAGATAATTTTGAGATTTTGGCATATATGAAATTTTACTATAATTATATTATAGCAGATTTTTATACTCTTGGGTATTAATTATTTTTTGAAAAAAAATAACTCTGTCCAAAAATATATAAATAAAATTACGCCTAAGACAATAATTTTTAAAATGCTTGGAAGAAAAATACTGGCAATGCCCATAATTGCGGCAACGGACCAATAAAGAAGTAAAACTTGACGCGAATCCCATCCTCTATCAATAAGTATGAAATGAAGATGCAAACGATCTCCTTTAAAAATTGATTTTTTTTCTATAAATGCCCGACGTATGATTACCGTAACAAGATCAATGATGGGCAGTGCTAAAACTAAAAGAGTTATGGCGATTTTAGCGCCTGTTAAAATAGCCAACGCTCCCAATATAAATCCGGCCCAAACACTTCCTCCCTCTCCTAAAAAAATCCGAGCAGGATAAAAATTTAAAAATAAAAAACCGACAAAAACTCCAACCAAAACAAGGGCTAAATAAGAGAATTCTGTTTCTTTAAAATTTGTAAGCGTAGAAAATAAGAATATCGCCAATCCTCCAAAAACAATTATTCCACTGACTAATCCGTCTAATCCATCTAAAATTTTTGTAGTGTAGCTCATTGTAAAAAACCAAAGAAAACTTAAAATAAATCCGGCTATACCGCTCAAATAAATGATTCCTCCAAAAGGATTGGTAACAAAATTAATTTTTATTCCTCCCCAAAGCGCAACAGCGATTGCGATAATAGGAAAAATTATTTGATATTTTGGCGGAAAAAAATATTTATCATCCAAAAATCCGCCAATCATAACAAAAAAAGAAGCAAAAGATAACCATATTAACTTTATTTCTAATTCTTTTGGTAATAAATTAAAAAAATGAAGACCTAACGAAATAATAAAGAAAGTTAAAAACGGCGCTATTCCACCTAAAAGAGCTATCGGCTTCTTATGTTTTTTACGTTTTTCATCGGGAACATCTTGAATTTTAAAATAAAGGGCAATTTTTTTTACCAAAAGCGTTAAAACAGAACTCAAGACAACGGATACTACAAATATAATTAAATAAAGCATAGATTAAAGTATTAACTGAACATTCTTTCTACTTAAAGTATAGCCTAGTTTTTACTTTCAGCCAAGATTGACACTATAAGATTTTTATGCTAAATTAATAGAAATGGAGGTAATAATGGAAAGGTATAATGCTCTTGATTATCTCAAGATGCACGATCCAGACTTTACAAAAGAAAAATTCTTAAAGTTCGTTGAAAAGTTTAAAGAAGAACGTCCGTTTCTTCATGAAAATGAACCGAGTCTATCGACATATTCTATCTTTATGAGCGTATGGCAACGTAATCCAAGGTCTCTTGTAAAAGTTTTTCATATTCCGCATTTGGATAGAATGCTTATGAACAATGTAGTCCATCGTTATTTGGAAACCGTTGTTCTGCAAAAAAAATATTCATACGAACAATTCGAAATTTCCCTGCACACAGCAACCGGAATAAACGAAATCGATAGTTTAACAAACACCGAGGATAGCAAAATTATTATTTTGTGCATACCTACAACAGACGCATAAGGAGACAAAAATGCAAACACAACCAATCTCTGCAATCAGATTCCTCAAACAAATTTGCGCAATCAAAGAGGCTAAAGAGTTCTGGGCAAAATACAATGAACAGCGCATTGCCTTTAACGCTATGCCGAAGACGCTAAAAGAAATATTTTTGTTCTCTGACTTTTCTACAAATTTTTCTATTTTCTATATTCTAAACTATCCGCATATTCCGAATACTCAAACGATTTATCAAATTATTTCAATGGACAGAAGGATAGAGGCTAGAACGGTTGAATTCTTTTTACGAAATTTTTGGGAAAAACATATGCTCGTCCTCGGGCAGGAACTCAAGGGTCCGATTATTTCCAAATCTGTTGATTCAATTCCCGGACTTAAAAAATACAAAGGTCCGCTTATTGTTCTTGCTCCGCCAGACTCATCATCCGAATTTACGTTGGAAGAAGAAAAATTTGACCCAATGTATGTGAGAAACAAAATGACGCAACTCCGGAAGGCGATGGAGCGCATTCGCGACAACTGTCCGCACATCAACGTAACTCCACTTTTGGATAAGCCACATATGCATTCTTGTTTTGATTGCGGAAGGCTTATGCATACACGCGAATTACCAAAAAATAACAGATAATCACTTATTATAAAACTCCGACTTCGGTCGGAGTTATTTTTTTATCAATATTTCTCTTAGTTGTGTAAAATAACATCGAAATTTCTTACTGCCAAATTCACATTAAGCCGTCTTGCGTATTTGATTTTTCTTTCCAAAAATCTTACAGAGACTGCGCCCATAAAAAGCGCTTGCTTTATTCTATTAACGCTTGCATTCATATCCATTGAAAATAGAAGCGAAACTGCGCCGGCTGTTATTGGTGATGCCATTGACGTTCCACTCATCTTCATATATCTATCGCCCAAAGCGCAACTTGTTATATTCTTTCCGGGAGCGACAATATCAACGCTATTTAGCCCATAATTGGAAAAATAGGCTAAATGTTCGTCTTCGCGGGTTGCGCCGACAACAATCTTGTTTGGCAAGTCCCAACTTGGCGGATAAGTTTTTGCAATATCCAAATCAAGATTTTCATTTCCGGCGGCAATAACAAATATCTTATCATCCAACTCTTTCATTACCTGATAGATTATGATTGACGGCCAACTGATATGAAAGCTCATATTAACAACACGGAAACGGATTCTCCCCAAAAGCTCGAGTGTTCTAAAATATTTTAATCCGATAGCGATATCTGAAACAAAAAATGCTCCAGTATCATTATAATTTATAAGAAGAGGCAATAAATATGACTTCTTGTAAGCAATCCCATCAATCCCATTTTTATCGCGATAGCCTGCGGCTAGACAACCTACGTGCGTACCATGATCGGACATAAATTTCTTAATGCGGTTATGCTCATTTATCCAGTAAATAGCATGACCGAGCTCATTTTTTTTGATTACCGGCTCAATATCTTTATGTGTCATCTGAGGTCCATCATCGATTATTACAATTCCATTGGGTTCTAAGGACACCTTTGCATTTTCAAGAAAAGCATGAGCCTTTTCATTTTCTATAAATCTTTCATACCACGGCACAATCAATTTATCTCTTATTTTTGTTTCCGGTCGACTGGGAATGCATCCCGATTTTGGCAATAGTTTTCTGTATGCCAAGCCCTCTATCTCATATTTATCTATGGTTATACGCTGTTTTACTTCCAAAGTGTAAGCGCTATTGATAATCCCTTTTGTGATTGGTTTTTCCGGCGAAGCCCATTCCGCGATATCAAATCCAAAAACATCTTGCGCAATTATTTTTGCGCCCAGTTTATCAAAAAAATCTTTCTTATCTTTTTTTGTAGCACCTTCCTTAAAACGAATAATAATTCTTTGCGGTTTTGGTATTTTACTTTCTTTAGGAATCGCGCGGACTGTCTGTTCCCCTTCTCCACAATCAAAAAATTTAATTCCGGAAAAAATAAAAATAATGGCAGTCAATGCCAATATCAGCCAACGATATTTATTTTTCATTAGCGTCCTCCTTCTTCAAAAGAACGTTGATGGTCTATGGATAACCATACAAACGCAATAAATATTTAGCGCGCTCGTATGATAATTCGTAAACTATAAAATTATAATTGTTTTCCGCTAATCATTTCTATATCAGAAAGACTGTGGAATACAATCTTATCTCTCCTTTTTACTTTACCGCCCAACAGCATATTTGCCAAGCGATCTTCGATTTCACGCGCGATGACTCTGCGCAAAGGTCTTGCGCCAAACTTTGGGTCAAACCCCAGCTTAGCGACTGCTTTTAAAGCTTTCTCTTCTATTATAAGCTCTATACCCTTGGTTTCTATTTTTTTAGCAATCTTCTTTATAAGTAATCCAGCGATTCTTATAATTTCATCTTCACGAAGCGGGCGGAAAACAATAACTCCGTCGAAACGATTTAAAAATTCCGGTCTAAAATATTGTCCCAGCTTTTCTTCAACAAGAGCTTCTTTTATTTGTGGAACTTTTGTCCCTTTTTTAATCTCTTGGGCAATGAAGCTACTGCCGGCGTTTGAAGTCGCTACTAAAATTATATTTGTAAAATCAAGGGTTTTTCCTTTTCCATCAGTCAACCTTCCATCTTCCATAACTTGTAAAAATAAATTTAAAATATCGGGATGAGCTTTTTCCAATTCATCTAACAATAAAAGGGCGTAAGGGCTTTTTCTTATTGCTTCTGTTAGATATCCGGACTCCCCTTCTTTACCAATCATTCTATATACACTTTGCTTTTCTTGATATTCGGACATATCAAGACGGACCATTGCATTTTCATTCCCAAAATAAACCTCAGCTATTGTCTTCGCCAGCTCGGTTTTTCCAACACCTGTTGGACCTAAAAATAAAAAGTTTGCAATTGGACGTTTGCCGGACTCCATTCCGGCTCGGGCACGACGCAAAGCGCGAGAAACAGCATCAACCGCTTCTTCCTGACCAATAATCCGCTCGTGGATAACCTCTTCCAATTTTAATAATTTTTCTTTTTCACTCTCCGTAAGAGCAGAAACTGGAATCTTGCTTTTTTCGCTAACTATCTTTGCAATATCTTCTTGGTTTACCAAAGAGTTTGTGCCTCGCGCAGACTTTACGGCCAAAGCTGTTTCTTTTATTATTGCGACAGCTTTTTCAGGCAAATATCGATCATGTAAATATTTATCCGATAGATTTACTGCAGAAGCAATCGCATCATAAGAAAAATAAACACCCGTTTGATATTCAATTTGTGATGACTCTGCTTCCAAAATCTGAATTGCCAAATTTTTATCAGGTTCCAACACTTCTACTCGTTCAAAAATTCCCGAAAGAGCCGTTTCTTCAACAACGCGTTTGTATCCTTCCGGCGTTGTTGAGGCTAAAACCGGTACACGTACCTTATTTAATTCCTCAGCTAAAAGAGCGGCTAAAGAAATCCCATCTCCACTTAAAAAATATTCCAAGTTAGGAATATCCAAAACAATATTTCCAGAATTGGCTACATCAGTCATTACTGCCATTAATTTTTTTCCGGCTTCTTCTCCGGTTGCGCCCCCCAAAATCTCTGAAAGCGAAAGCTGTATCAAACGTTTATCTTGAAATTGTTTTGGTACATCTTCTTTTATCATCAACTCCGCGACACCGTCTATAATCGCCGACTTTCCTACTCCACGCTCTCCAACAAGAACAACGCCCCTGCTTTTACTTTCTATAATTCTGAAAATATTCTTGAAACTCTCTTCCCGGCCAATACAAAAATCAATTGCTCCTCGTCTGGCAAAAAAAGTTATATCCTCGCTAAATCTATCTAAAACAGGAGTTTGTACAGCCGTCATGGCGCGATTCATTTTTCCACGCGGACGAAAAACACTGGCCCGTCTAAATTCTGCATATCGCGCGCGGAGTTTATCTTGAATTTCTACCCATTTCACTACATTATCTAACTTTTCTTCATTTATATTGAAGTCATATAATATTTCTTTCAAAATCGGGCTGGCTTTTACCGCTTCCAGGCAAAGAATATTTGACCTTGCTTTCTTGTTTTTATGAAGCGCCGCCGTGATGTATCCGTTTAACAAAATCTGTAGAACAGAAGCGTCCAACCCGCCTTTGGCTTCCTTGTGCGGTTCGTGGCACAAAACGCGTTCTTTTATTTTTTCTATCGGAATCCCCAATCGGCCAAAAAGAATCTTCATCTTCGGTTTCTTAAGAAGCGTCAAAAATAAATATTCTGCAGAAACCGCGCTCTTGTTCTTTTTCGCCAAAAGAATCGCTTCTTCCAGCGCTTCTTCAGAATGCAAACTAAAACTTCTGGCAATATCAACTTTCTTATAATTCTTTAGCTCTCCAAGAAGAGCGGTCTTCATTTCGAACCTTTCCTCTACGCTTATCTTTAAAGGATTTTCAAAAAAGTGTGCCTCGCGTGTGATACGAGAAGCAAAATACAAAAGTCCTAAAAGTGATAAAAAGAAAAATAATAAATGACTATTCGGCGTAAACCAAAAACTATGATGAAAAAAATTGCGCGCGCCGGAAAGATAAACCTGATAAAAAAAATTTAGAATCCCAAACAAACCAAATAAAATTAAAATTCCATCAATAATTTTGTTTAGGATGCGTTTAGCCTTTTTAAAAAATACATCTTTTGATGAAGTTGCTCCGCCCCAATACAAAAAATAATCGCCTGTAAAAATTCCGGCTTGCTCTCGCTGTTTATTTTTTAATAAATTCATAAAATAGATAAATGTATTGTTATAAAATACAAAATCACAATCGGCAAAATAAGATAAACTAAAAATATAACTAAATAAAATCCACTAAAAGATAGAAAAGATATTGAACGAAAAATTATCTGAAAAAAACGCATAAAAAAGCTGACAATTCTGCCTTGCAAGTCGTATTGACCAAACATTGGAGTGAAAATATTTTTTGCCCAAATACCCACACCTAAAAAATTTTCCAATTCCAAAATACTTTTACCAACCCAGCGGATTGCCAAAATCATTCCTCTGGAATACCACCAGAGGGGAAAGTATAGAATATCTAAGATTGTGTCTAAAAAGATAATTTTTAATATGGCCATATAAATATAAATTAACTGTTCAAATTATCAATTATCAATGTTCAATTATCAATTTTAGTATCCGTCAGCTGACGGATATATTTTTAATATTACTTTCGCAGTAGCAAAAATACCTTAATTGGAAATTTATTCCTGAATTTATTCAGGAAGGATAATCATCGCCCCTATTGGCGCAGTTATCCAAATGAAACGGGCAATATCGCTTGCAAACAACTCGCGCGTAAAAGGCGATAAAACCAAAAGCGAGTCTGCCGGTAAAAAAGAAAGCGCGATTGATAACAGTAGCCCGATATGCAAAACAGAAAAAATCGGCACTTGCCACCAAGCACCTCTCCTCTCATGACCCGTAATACTATGCAAAAGCGAACTTCTACCAAACAAAAAGAAAAGCAAGGCAAATGTGAGTAGAAAAAAACCAAGTTTAAATACAAATATCTGTCCAACTTCTATACTCTCGGCTTTCTTTACCCAATCGTCTATAAAGGGCGCGGTATTTACAACCGCAAGAGCCATATAAATCGCAACCAAAATAACAACAATTCTATTTCTGCCTAAAGAAAAACCATATATAAATACGGCAATAATAAAAAATAATAAAATGAACAAGTCCCAGCTTGGTGAGGTTAGGCTTAATCCATTTAAAAAATCCAAATTTTCCGGTTTGAGAAAATCTACATTGGGAAACTTCATATGATTGTATTATAACAAGAAAGAAGAAAATAAAAAAATCCTCACAATTTTGTGAGGACTAGTCATCTGTCTTTTGATGATTTAAAATTTTCATCCAATGGTCTTTTTGGACCGACAGCCTAATCTGTTTCAGTTATATGTTCTACATTTCCCAATGCCATGCTCTTTGCTTTTTGGCGTTCTTTTTCTTCCCGTTCCGCTTTGCTAAGATAAATAATAATCGGCATAAAAATAACAGCAACAATCATAAGAAAAACTATAACTCCAGTTAGCATCCGACGCCTCCTTCTACTCTTTTTTGATTTATTTTATTTAACTTCAAATTGCGGTTGGATCTTAGGGCTTTATAGCGCAAAAATGCTTTTCTCCTTTTTGCTTGCTGTAAAAATATTTTCGTAGCAAACAACATAGCTATAAGGGTCGCTATCCCATAAGTAACAATTCCTTGAAGCGCAATTATCAACATCAAGCAAGTGTAAGCGCAAATTCCCAATATAAGACCAAACAAATCAGTGTAAAAAGCCAAAACAAGAAGCATTTTCACAGCGACAAAACCAACAATCAAACCGAAGAAAAGTTCATAAATCATTTCCATGTTTCTTATCTCCTCTTTCCAAACTGCCTGTAAGTGGTTTTTCGCGACTTAACCTTTTTTGCAATATATTTGCAGAGCATATAGACGCCCAGCATTAGAAAACCAATAAAAATCGCGATTATTGCTTGTAGCACTATATGAAAAATAAAATATTTGTCCAACATGATATTTCTCCTTTGTCAACGTTCTGTGTTAAAACTACCATAAAAATACAAAAAAGTCAATACCCTGCTCTATTCCCAATCTTCCAATATTTTTTTCTGCTTTTTGGATATTTTTTTCGGAACAGTAATATACATTTCTACCAGCATATCGCCACGGCCGGCAACTCCATATCCCTTCAAACGGAAAAGCTGACCAGATGCTGTGCCTGCCGGTATCTTTACTCTCATTTTTCCATCCAATGTTTCTACCTCTTTATGTCCACCCAAAGTTGCCGTTTTGAAATCAAGTGGCGTCCGAGTGATAATATTATTCCCATCTCTTTCAAATCTTCGATCTACTCCTACATTAATATGAAGGTATAGGTCGCCCGGTACTCCGCCTTTTTCTCCTGCCTCTCCACCGCCTGTGACACGCAAAATCTCACCATCGGAAATGCCGGCTGGAACATTTATTTTCAAACTTACGCTTTTTTTCAAAATACCGGCGCCTTTGCATTTTTTGCAGAGCTCATCAGGTTGGTTTCCTTCTCCTCTACACCGAGGACAAGTCGTGTTGGTAGCAAAAGAACCAAACATGGTGTTCTGAACTCTTCTAACACTGCCCGCTCCATTACATTCTGAACAAGTCGTTATTTTTGTGCCCGGTTCTGCTCCAGAGCCCTGGCATGCTTCGCATTTGGCGTTTTTATAAATTTCTATTTTCTTTTCTACACCCTGTATAGACTCTTTAAATGTTAGTCCAAGATTCATTTCTATATCTCCTCCGCGCGTGTGGGTTTTTGTGCGGGTGCGAGAGCCCATTCCAAAAAGGTCGCCAAAAATATCTCCCAAATCGTCCATATTTATATTAACGCGCTGTCCACCAAAATTTCCTGAACCGGAAAAAGGATTTTGTTGATTAAATCCACCAAAATTATCAAAAGTTGTGCCATATTGATCATATTGTTTTCTGCGTTCCGCATTATTCAATACTTGATAGGCTTCGTTTATTTCTTTAAATTTTTCTGCGTCTCCTCCCGGCTTATCAGGATGATATTTATGCGCGAGTTCACGAAAACGACGCTTTATCTCATCGGCAGAAGCGCTTCTTGACAAATCTAAAATTTTGTAGTAATCTTTTTCCATAGAATAGAACTTTTTAAAAAGGAGGCGAAATGGTTCCAAAGCTCAAAATTTACATAAGTAATCACGTAGAAATTGAGGAAGATCCATTGGGTATAACCGCGCTTACTTTGATAAATATCAATAATAGACCTTGCTCTTCTGTTTATTTTTCACCAGGAGACATTGAGTGCCGAAATGGCAGAACCGTTTTTATTCCATTTGGATTTAGGATGGAAGAAGACCCTTGTCGTCTTGTCTTTAAACGAAATATAACGAGATTTTCCCTTCCTAAGAACTTTGTTCATTATATTGAAGATGCTCTGACACAGCAAGTACTCTGGTATGAGCACGCATAACACATAGAAACAATATCCTCTGTCTTACGCAGAGGTTTTTTTATCCATACTAATATTAGTATGGATTTTTTGAGCGGGCGCAAGCGCCCGCTCAATCATACTCCTTTATTTATCTTCTTTTTTATCTTCTTCCTTCACTTCTTCCGCTTCTGCGTCTTGCACATTATCTTCTTTCTTTTCTTCTGCTGATTCGCCAGCTCCGTCTTTTGCGCCCGGCTCTGCGCCGGTTGTTTGCTGATTCTGATACATTGCCGTACCAATCTTTTGCGCAATTTGGTTCAATTCTTCCATTTTCTTTTTCATATCTTCCAAATCATTTGCCTCTTTTGCTTTTTTCAAAGCTTCTGTTTTTTCTTGCATTTCTTTTTTATCATCATCTTTCATTTTATCACCGGCATCTTTAATTAATTTTTCCGTAGAATAAATCATTGTATCCGCCTGGTTTACAGTATCAATCTGTTCTTTTTTCTTTTTATCTTCATCAGCATGAAGCTCAGCATCTTTTTTCATTTTTTCAATTTCATCTTTAGACAATCCGCTGGATGCGGTAATTGTAATCTTTTGTTCTTTTCCTGTTGCCTGGTCTTTTGCTGAAACATTCAAAATGCCGTTAGCGTCAATATCAAATTTGACCAAAACCTGCGGAACTCCTCTTGGCGCTGATGGGATACCGGAAAGCATAAAACGTCCGAGTGTTTTGTTGTCAGTTGCCATTTCGCGTTCACCCTGTAAAACATGAATTTCTACGCTTGATTGATTATCAGCGGCAGTAGAAAAAACCTGTTCTTTCGAAGTTGGGATTGTTGTATTGCGTTCAATAAGACGGGTCATCACACCACCCAATGTTTCCAATCCAAAAGATAATGGTGTAACGTCCAAAAGCAAAACGTCTTTTACGTCGCCTTGCAAAACGCCTGCCTGAACAGCCGCGCCAAGAGCCACAACTTCATCCGGATTAACTGAAACGTTTGGTTTTTTACCAAAAAATTCTTCCACTTTTTTCTGAACCAATGGCATGCGGGTCATTCCGCCAACCATAATTATCTCTTCAATGTCGGATTTTTTGAAACCGGCATCATCAAGAGCCTTTTGGCATGGAATTAAAGTTCTTTCTACTAAACCACCAACCAGCTCTTCCAATTTTGCGCGAGAAAGTTTCATTACCAAATGCTTTGGCCCGTCCTGGTCTGAAGTAATAAACGGCTGGTTTATTTCTGTTTCCCCTGCTGTGGATAACTCTATTTTTGCCTTTTCCGCAGCTTCTTTAATTCTTTGTAAAGCAAGCTTGTCTTTTCCAAGATCAATACCTTCGGATTTTTTAAATTCATCCAAAATCCATTGAATAATAATCTGGTCAAAATCATCTCCGCCTAAATGAGTATCGCCATTAGTTGATTTTACCTCAACCGTGTCTGCGGAAATATCCAAAACGCTAACATCAAATGTTCCGCCTCCCAAATCATAAACAACGGCTTGCTGGCCTTTTTTCTTATCAAAACCATAAGCCAGAGCGGCTGCAGTCGGTTCATTAATAATTCTTTTTACTTTTAATCCGGCGATTTCTCCCGCGTCTTTTGTTGCCTGACGTTGCGCGTCATCAAAATATGCCGGCACAGTAATAACAGCTTCTTCAATTTTTTCTCCCAATTTTTCTTCTGCGTCTGCTTTCATTTTTGCCAAAATCATGGCGCTTACTTCTTGCGGGCTATACTCCTTGTCTCCCATTTTTACCTTTACTCCGTCTCCTGACTTTACTATTTCATAAGACATAAGCTCTATGTCGCGTTTTACTTCCGGGTCGTCAAAACGACGTCCGATAAGACGCTTAACAGAAAAAATAGTATTTTCCGGATTAGTGACGGCTTGGCGTTTTGCCAATTGTCCAACCAAACGTTCGCCATTTTTATTGATTGCAACAATAGATGGCGTCGTTCTTTGTCCCTCCTTATTTTCCAAAACCTTTGGGCTACCGCCCTCTACAACAGACATACAGCTGTTTGTTGTTCCTAAGTCTATTCCTAGTATTTTTGACATATTAATTTATTGTTCGACCTTGTCGAGAACTACACTCGGTACTTCTCCACAAAGTCGAAGATTATTTATTTTTAAGTTATTTTGTCGCGAAGCGACTCCTCCATTTATAATTTGTAATTATTAATTTAGAATTAATTTTTTCTCCTCCGAATTAATTATTTAGCTTCCTAATCGCAAGGCGACACCTTCATTCGTAATTATTCTCTCTCTCCCACAACTACTCTCGCCGGTCTAATTATTCTCTCATCTTTCTTATATCCATCAACAAGCACTTTTACTATTTTATTTCCATCTCCAACACGTTCTACTGCTTCTGCAAGCGCAGGATTAAATTCTTCTCCCAATAAATCCATTTTTTCCACTCCACGCTGGTGCAATAAATCTTCAAACTGCTTTTTGATATGTTCTATCCCCTGCTTCCACGCAGAATCTTTTTCAATGGCGTTTAATGCAGAATTTAGATTATCCAAAACAGGCAAAAAGTCGCAAATCAAATTTTCTTCTACTAATCCGTGCAAAACAGATTTTTCCTTTGCAATTTCCTTTTCTCTATTTTCATAATCAGCCTTCATCCGCAAAGCAAGGTTCTTCCATTCTAATAATTCATCATTTTTTGGTTGTGTTTTTTTATTTTCTTTTGACATAATTATTTTACTCTTGACATTTCTTAATAATTGTGATATGCTTTTTTCAGAAAAAGGAGGAGCCAATGTCAACCTATGAACGCCATCGTCAAGCCATCGAAGATCATTTGCAAGGGCGTCCGCCAACCAAACAAAGGGGATGCCGTTCAATGATACTTTGCAGCTTCAACCCGCTGTTGGATACTTTACAAGTGGCAATGGAATGTACGATGACACTACTTTTGCTACCGAAGAGCAGTGGGATGCATTGCGTACAGAATTTCTTTTCTGATTTATGAGCCCCATGGGCTCTTTTTTATTTTCAAATTATCGCAATGCGTTACCCCTCTTCCTAATTCCTATTCATACAGCATTTCCTTCAAAAATTCCAACATACTTGCGTTTTCATCATAGTCCATTCTCATTAATCCCATGACAACTACCAGATGATCGTCTATCTTTGCCAAAATACTGGCGCATTGTCCTCCAAAAGGATTATTTTTTCCCAAAATAACATGAACCTTATGGTCATTAATTTTGTAATATGTGGAATGCATCACATCATTCATCTTGTCTACCATATTCCCCATATTTACCTGCAAGCCAGCAAGTTCCGGTTTTTCAAATAAATTGCTAAAGCCAGTGTAATATATATCATCTGCGCCAAAAGCAACAATTACCGTTTCTCCGCTGATAGTGGCAATCTCTTTTGCCAAGAGTTTATACATTTCGCGTTTATCAACTTTATAATTCTTTTTTATCTTTCGGAGCGCAGTGGCAGCATTATTATTCAAAGGGTGCACTTCCATTAAATTATCTACATAAAATTGATAGCCGGCTTCTGTCGGCGTTCTGCCGGCAGAAGTATGTGGCTGACGCAAAAGACCGCGTTCTTCCATTTCTGCCATATCATTCCGTATTGTAGCAGGGCTCATATCTAGCCCTGTTTTAGAAACCAAAAGATTAGAGCCAACCGGAACTCCTGTTTTTATATGTTCTTTTATTAGTTCTTTTAATATTCTTTGCTGTCTGCTTTTCATATTAGCAGTCGAATGATTAGAGTGCTAATTCAATATTAGCAAAAGGTAAAATTCTTGTCAAGAGTTTCTATTAATAGTAATATATCCTTATCCGTTCATTATAATTTATAGGCAAATCCGGAAGGAGAAGGAAATGTCTTGTGAAAAAGACAGAAATAAAAATACTACGCAAAAAGGTGTGTGCAAAGTAATACCTAAACCAAGAATCAAAATAATTGATATCGCAAAAGAATTGGAGCTAAAAAACGCTCTGGCGCAATTTGACCGTTGGGTCGCAACAAACAATGCCAGAATAATTGATGTTTTTGGCATCTGGAGCAGAAGGTTTGAGTTGGCAATCGCAGTAGAAACTTCATCTGTAAAATCAAAAATAAGATATGAAATTATTGGTAAAGACAGATGTTTCACCCGCGCTCTCGCCCGATACGAACAGTGGATAAAGGCTCAAAAAAATATTAATATTATTTCTACGGCTGTTTTTAGCCATATGTTCATTGAAATCGTTGTCTTTTTTGAAGATTTTGAAGAAGCTCCAAAAAATCGTGCCGGCTTCATTTAAAAAATCTTAATTAAAAAATCCCGATACAACTCGGGATTAATTTTTTATCCGATCGCTCGGAATTGGCGACGGATTTCCGCTGTAATCAGCAATTTCTATTCCACCTTTGTTTTCTCTGTTTACAAAATGCACTGCTTCCAAAAGACCTTTAATGCTTTTCTTCATATGCAACCGCAAATTAGGGTCAATAGAAAAAAATTGGTCATAAAAGTCAATCAAGTCCTTCGCCTCTCCAAAAAAGCTGAAAATTGAAGCCCATCGCCTATACAATATTGTCTGCGATACAAAGGGCAACGCTTCGGCATAAAAAAACAAAACTCCTATCATACGAAAAATCTCCGCATCTTCTCCGATTTCCAAAAGATTTTTGCATATTAAATGTTTTTGGTCATCTCTGAGTTTATTTTTTGCTTTTCTATCCTCTACTCCGGCTCGATGCTCTTCGGTTATAAAAGATAAGAATATAAAGTAAACAACATAAAAATTATCTGACATCAAAAGGCGCTTGACCAAATAAGGAAGATTGACGGAAAAATATAGAATTATCGCTAAGCACAAAAATTCTATTCTTGCGCTGTCTGCTACTTTTTTTTCAATGCTTGTTTTTATTGCCTTCAATACCGCCTCGCGCTGAAGTTCTCTCTCACGATCTTTATACCAAAAATATATGGCTTTTTGTAACAAATTCTTTTTTATTTCCGGCTCATTCGCAATAGCATCTTCAAAAAAAGCGTATAATCCATCCAATGCTTCAATATGCGGATGCTTATATTCTTCCATTTTCTCCTCTTCTTTCAATGTGCTGTCTTTTTTATAACATAAATCTCTTATTTTTTCAAGACGATTATGCTATTCTTTCCTTTTTTATATTTTAGAACTAGAAAACCGGCCTGTTTTGCCAAACGAACCAATTCGCTTTTTGTAAAATGATGATAGTAGCGAGGCGTAGCCTGAAAATTAATCCAAAAATCGCCTGCATCCAAATCCTTGTGCCGAAAGAAAAAATCAGCCAAACGAAGTTTATATTTTTTAATCAAGCGCCATTGCCATAAATTCCAATTTGTTAAAAACAAAATTCCTTTTGGCTTTAAAACACGATACATTTCTTTTAAAACCGCGAGACGCAATTCCTCACTCGGGATATGATGCAAAAACGCTACACCGGATATAAAATCAAATTCATTATCTTCAAACTCAAGGTTGCCGGCATCTTTTATAATTTTGAAATTGGTATTTGGATAATTTTTTTGCGCTATTTTTATCAGCTCCTCCGACTGATCAATGCCAATATAATCCGTAATCAATAGTTTATAATTAGAAGTTAAATGTTCATAAAGCCTCCCATTTCCACAACCAACATCCAAAATCTTACTTTCTTTTTTTATATATGGCGCGCACAAATCAAACTCCAGCCAAGAATACTGACGTGAGGCATCAAACTCTTTGGCTATATTGTTATAGCTTTCTCTGTTTTTTTCTATAATTTTTAGAGCA
>Ga0210057_1002779_pt1 | contig 24733 bp, 22 predicted proteins | sample CryGeyCG2114_010_2_FD_183968 | JGI IMG/M metagenome (GOLD analysis project Ga0210057, IMG submission 183968) | Groundwater microbial communities from aquifer - Crystal Geyser CG10_big_fil_rev_8/21/14_0.10 (SPAdes) (version 2) | ecosystem: Environmental > Aquatic > Deep subsurface > Groundwater ...
GCGCCACCAAATACAGCGCCTCCCGCTCGGCGTGTTCCCCACTTCGTGGCTCCGCCGGCAAGACCCTTTCCAAATTTACTAACCCCGTTTACCACAGCCGATCCCCCCGCAAGAGAGAGTGACTTAGAAAGTGACATCGCGATGTACATAAAAATAATGAGAAGCAGGAAATGGAATGCAATACGCACGCTGACGGTAAAGTCAGAGGCGCCATTGTTTAAAAAGATAGCGGCGAAACTTCCCGTGCTCTTTGTTGGGGCAATTTGAGAAGCGAGAGTAAGAATGACCCACATAAGAATAAAGAAAACCGGCGCAAAGATTGCGTAGTTGGTTAACTGCGACCACCACTTTTTGGCAAAACCTTGCGTTGATGGCAGTGCGTACGCCACAAATGCCAAAGGCGACGCAATCATAAGAAAGATGAGTGCCACGCCGCGCACGGCAAGCATGGTGAAAGCCGTAAAGAATGCGCCGGCGGCAATAAAGAAGAAAATCATCAGAAACATTCCATAGACAAACATTCGGCCCAGTCCTTCGTTTCGCACCTGTGTCAGTGTTGCATCCAATTTGCTCCAATCATAGAAGCTCGTAAGGCCGAATTGATTCATAAATGCGCCGGAGAGTCCTTTTTGTATTGGAGATTGTGAGGTTTGAGTGCTCTGCCCAGAATCTTTGCCGGGGAGAACCACCGAAGCACTCTCGGTCGTTATTTTGCTGTAGAACTCAACCGCAACACGGTTTGAAATTTCAATAACGAATTTTGAAAAGAAGAGCGAGAAATTCAGCAATACCGCAATAATAATAACGCGGGCGAGCATTTGTTTTGCGCCGTAGCTGGTGCTCCCCACAATGGTTGCAATAGCAATGGCAAGCAGGACAAAAATAATGCCGATGTTACCCAAGTCCCTAAATGCACCCCATGTTGTATCAATTGCAGGAGAATTGGCATAGTGGGCGTAATTGTAGAGCATCTCATCAATTGAGACGTTTAAAAGCACCCCGGAGAGCGAGAGCACTGCCGCGGCAAGGAGCACCATTATCATAATGAGCCACTTCAAAACATCGCCGATACAAAGGCTCATATTCCAAATCCCACACGTCTTTTGGCTTCCGTTTTTTGCGTTTTCAACATCCGAAGGATTTGCTACCGGGTCGCTAGTACCTCGTCTGGTGCTAAGAGTTGCTTGGTAAACTTCACCGGTCCGCAAATCCTTAAAGAGCTGCTGTTTCTCTGCAGCTTCAACAGAATGTAGTGGTACAAGAATTCCCGGTACCACTACTGCAATAAGAAGTAGACTGACAATGACATGCCTCATGGCGTGGTTGGTGGAGGAGGAAATGCATTACATTCACTTATCTTACTATTCGTTTGCGCATCGAGTGTCCCCATTAAGCTATTCACATCGTCCTTTTGTTGCTGTGCGCTACCGACGACTTCAGGGGAGTGTACGGCAGGACTGCTTAGAAGCGGGTCAAGTTCCTCCTCGATAATCGTTTCGACCTCAGTTCTTGTTTCCGCGTCCCCTATCTTCACTTTAATTGCGATGAGCTTCTCAATGGTTGTTTCAGACTCCGCTATTTCACGTGCAATTGTTGTCATGAGCGGTTTTATATTTGACGCGACAGTTGAGCTCGCCTGCTCCATCCGTGACTCTGCGGTCGCCTCATCTGCCGCTGAGAGCGATCCGAGCTTCCCCGCATAGCACGCTCGCAGGTCAATAAGGAGGCTCTCAGAGAGCGCAAGGCGGGTGAGCGATGTTTTCTTTGCGCTCTGGAATGCATTTTCTCGCGCAAGGACGGTATCAAGAGCATTGTTTGCGACATCGGTAACACTCTCTTGTGCCCGTGCTTCCGAGCTCTGGTAGAGCTGAGTGAGGTATGAACCGGACGAGCTACTGCTCCGTGATGCGCCAAGGAGACCCCCTGCCCCAGTGAGAAGCTTGCTTACCAATTGGCGGAAGAGGGCGCCGATAATCTCGTCTATTTCATCAGCCAATTCAAGCTGGCCAATAGAAGAACTCACCGTCCGGTTCAGTTGGTGGTTGATGAACTGCCCGGGTGTTGCGGTCTCGCATTTCTGCGCGCGTTTTACCCCTCCGGGGACTGTCGCAACTCCCGGATTTGAGTCTTTGCAAATTTCAAACGGCTTAAAGCCCTGACCCCAGTCTATTGCTTTGGTCTTTGTAAATTGCGCGTCACGGATTCGCCCCTGCAATTCAAAATCAGCGCTAATGAGCCCGAGGACAGGGTTGTTTCCGGTTTGACTGTGAAGCTGATTAAAGGCAAGCCACCCGCCGTTGAGGAAATTTCCTTGGATAAAGTTCTGCACATTCCCCACGACTTGGCTGAGGGTGCATTTCGGCGGTGAGTAGCGCTGGGTGTAACTAAGGCCAAGCGACACACGAACCTTCAACTGGAAAGGACTACAGAGAAATGCCAAGTCAGAGCCGTAAATAAATTCTCCGATTATTTCGTCTGCGATATTGGTAAGGAACTGCTGGAAGTCGGTGATAAATGCGGGATTACCCTCAAAACCGCTGTTAATCCAGTTCACCACAGAGCGAACCAGAGCGGCAATAAGCGCCTCGCGCAACACGGCAACAACACCGTCGAGAATACACTCTTTCGATGTGCGCGCGTTTTGATTTATATTATTGAGTGCGTCATTTACTGGAACCGCGAGCGTTGAAATGGCGACAGAAAGACCCGCGCCAATACCAGCTGCGGATGCGCACCCAAAGAGTCCCGCGGCAGCCTCTGTCTTTTGAGGAACTGCAAGGAAGCTGTACGGCATAATAATTGACACAACGAGAAGGAGTGCAATACATTTGTGGCGAAAATACATACAATTATATAGATACTTGTTTCAATTCGACGCCGTTTGCAAGGAAAAATGTCGTCATGCGCGTAAATGCCGAGCGAAGCGACTTTTCTCCATCAGTATACCCTTTAATAGCTGAGAGAGCGGTAAATGGGTCATCGCCGGCATTCGCCATTTCATTTACTGACGCTGCAAGCAATTCAAGCGCATTGAGCGCCTCGACATGCGAGTCCACAAAACTGCTCGGAACGGTGAGCGTGAGCATATTTTCTACTGTGTTTCGGTATGCAAAGACTGCCGGGAAGAGCTCGGAGAGCTGCTCACCGTTTCCTGAGTCAATTGCCTCTGCAAATACGGTGATTTCATCCACGCGCACCGCAAAGAGCGGCTCTATAGCGGTAATGAGCGCGTCGTAATACCGCGCGATGCTGTTTTTGTCGGATGAGGTTGTCTGAACATCGTCTGTCGTGTAGGTATTATCTGTTTTGACAACAAGATTACGATCCAAGAGGCTGTCAACAAACTGGTTTTCAACTCCGGTGCCAATGTACCCTTGCTTTTTTAGGTCGGCGTAGCCTTCCATAAATTCTCGCGCAATTTTATCAACCCCCTCAACTCCTTCGGTTGACGAGGTGAGCGTGCCTGCCGTTGTCGCGCTCACTACGACGCTGTCATCCGGCCCAGCGACAAGCGGGTTTCTGCTTTCTTTGACCTCGTCCCCGTCATTCGTTCCGTCGCCGTCCGTGTCCGGCACTTTCGGGTCTGTGCCAATGACTGTTTCTTCCCAATCCTTCAAGCCGTCATTGTCCGAATCTTTCTGTACAATGGCGGTTGATATATCAGCGTACTTTGTCGGCTGATTTATAGCGAGCGGATTGTGGGCGTCTTGCTTATCAGTAACGACGAGCAAGACGCCCGCAACTAGAACAGCGACAAATAAAAGTGCCCACGATGTCGGATTTTTCAGGAAATCCATTACTTGAAGTATACCCGCATTCCACCACTCCTGTCATATATTTGGTGTCAATAACGCCAAATGAATGAAGCGACCAAGTAGCGCAGTACACACCAGTGCTTTTCATTACCGCCTCTGCGTCTCTTGTGCTTTATTTCGGTCTTTGATTTTTACAATGGGAGTATAAAGATAGAGCCGCTTTCAGTTTCGCTGTATGTAATACCGTACGTTCGCAGCGTAAGTGCAATAGTGCTAAGGGCGGTGGTCAATTTCGTTGCCGTATTGTTGTATTGTTCAAGTGCTTCTGTCTCAGAACCGGTATAGGTTTTGGAAAGCAGCCGCACCTCACGCGCAAGAGCCCGGTACCCGTTCATGAGCTCGCTATGCCCTGCCGTGATAGTAAAGGGAGGGTCAACATTTTCGAGAGAAGTTGCTACGTTCTCGTAATGCTGAGCGAGAGACACAAGGTCGTCTTGCGCCGCGGATTCAGTGGGGTTTTCAGCAAAGGTTTCAAATACCACGTACTGTTCTTCGGCTGGCGGAAGCGTACGAATAATCGCGCCGGCAATATTCCCGTAGGTGCGCAGTTCAGATACTGATTTGCTCGAAGACGGCGTACTTTCTTTGCTGGCTGTTTCCTGTGCGGGCTTTCTAAATGCCGCTATGTACTCTTCGTATGTTGTAAGCGGCGAACGCTTTTCTGCATCACTTTCCGGTGTGGTGGCGACAGTAGTCTGCGGAGCTGTATCCACTCCGCCAATAGAGAGAACCGGCACGTTTTCCGGTTCTGGGCGGGAGCTGTACGAAACCAAAAGTGGAATTCCCATCGTGACCAGAAGAATTGCTCCACCAAGGGCAAGAATCTGTAAACCGCGATTCATGTTCGTAGTATAGCATTTATAAGTGCTATACTTTTTACAATGGCGTACTACAAAAAGGCCGTAATCGGGATTGCGTTATGCTTCTCTCTGCTGCTTGTTGCGGCACCGTTTATGGTTCGCGGACAAGTGCCGGGAGGCGTACCGCTTATTCCATTCGGTGGAAGAATAATCACCATCACTCCGTGTGCCAACGGGGCAATCCATGTTGTTTTAGGTCCGCCGAGGCCCGGTGCGTATGTGTGGGCTGTCGGTACGCTCACCTTTCTAACGGGTCCGCCGCGCCACATCGGCCAAGCACTCCTTGGGAAAGCCGGCCCGGTGTACTTCTGCGCCGCACCCGGCGCCATCTTACCGGGACTGCTTATGATTGGGGTCGGCTCGTCATTGTAGCTTCTGCAGAGCCTTTTCTGCCGACAGGCAGGTGCTTGAATTGACTCAATCGTACGATTGAGTCAATTCAGAAAAGCTAAGAAGCTAAAAACTGAGAAGCTACCGCAACTCTCTATACAGTTTTTTCCAATTCTCAGGCGTGAGTTCTTCGGGGCGCGCCTTTAGCGCTATGCCGCTTCGATAGAGGGCGCGCTCCAAGCGCTCTCTATTGCCATAGGAGGAGAGATTATTCACCAGCTGCTTTCTCTTTTGAGAGAAACCGGTTTTCAGGAGCTCGAAAAATGAGTCCTCTGATACGGTATCAAAAAATTTTTTGGAAATGTCGTGAACGATTACTATCGCTGAGTCAACGTTCGGCTTCGGTGAGAAGCTCCCTGCTTTTACAGTGCCCCCGTACGTAGCAGTGCCGTATACGGCGACTGAAATGGAAAGCAAACTCCCCTTCTCACTGCGTGCAATCCGCTCTGCCACCTCTTTTTGCATGAGAAAGACCAGCGTGTGCGGCTGTGTATCGCCCGAAAGAAAGTGGCGAAGCAATTCTCCCGTAATGTAATACGGGATGTTGGCGACAAGAGCGTAGGAGAGGTTTTTCAAACCGTACTGCGCAAGCGAAGTCGAAAGCGCGTCGCCCTCTACAAGTACAAGCCGACCATCGGCCAGCGCTTCTTTATATTCCTCCCGAAGAAGCGGAAGCATATCCGCATCCTTTTCAATTGCAATAACGTTCCCAGCCTGCTGCAATAACTCCCGAGTAAGGATTCCTTTTCCAGGTCCGATTTCAAGAACGGTCGTGTCTTTCCCAAGGTTTGCGCTATCAGCAATTTTCTTTGCAATAGACGGTGCGGTGAGAAAGTGCTGACCTAATTGTTTTTTTGCAAACATTATTCAATGATGAGAAATTCCGATCGTTCCTGCTCGTCGCGGTACCCCTCTTCTCCCTCTTCAATATAGTCACTGCTGATATCAGAAATGAATTCAGACGGTACGTTTACTTCTCGAGAGCCGTAAATCATGCGTGTTGCGGCATATGAAAGAAATACTCGTTTGCGCGCGCGTGTAAGCGCCACGTAAAACAGCCGGCGCTCCTCCTCGGTATCGCGGTTCTCATCAGCATCGCTTGTGTGCGGAAAGAGTCCGTCTTCAAGACCGGTAATAAAAACAAAGTCAAATTCGAGCCCTTTTGATGCGTGTACGGTCATCAGTTTTACCGTGTCGGTGCTTTTCTCGAGTGAATCCTGATCGCTTGCAAGGGCGGCATCTTCAAGAAGCTTTTCTACCCCCTCTCTCGGTTCAAAACCGTCGTACTTGCTGGCAAGCGTAACCAATTCTTTTATGTTTTCAAGCCGTTCTTTGTCTTCATCATCGCCGGTAAGCAACTGTTTTTCCAGTCCGCTCGCAGTGATAATGTACTTAATCGTTTTTGACGGTTTTTCCGTAAGAGCGTGCTCCTTAATCGAGATGAGAAGGTTTTTAAAGTTTGAAACCTTTTCCCGCATTGTCGGCGGAAGAGTGTCTTCCTTGCCATCCAGGATTTTTAAGAGCGTTACTTTACCGATTCCTCGCGGTGGCACATTGATAATGCGTTTAAAATCAGAAGAACTCTCCGGGTTTAAGGCACAGCGCAGGAATGAGAGCGTATCTTTGACTTCTTTTCTTTCGAAGAAGCGCGTGCCGAGCACTTGGTACGGGACACCGGCGTAGAGAAATGCCTCTTCAAGGGTGCGTGACTGAAAATTCGCACGGTAGAGTACCGCAATCTCCTGCGGCGGCGTGCCGCGTGCAATCAGCTCTTGCGCCCGCTCAACAACATGGCGCGCCTCGTCGCTTTCATCAAAACCGCCATACAGCGCGATAGCCTCACCGTCATCGTTGTCGGTAACGAGCACTTTTTCTTTACGGTTGGCGTTTTTCTCAATGATTTCATTTGCAGCAGAGAGGATGGTCTTGGTCGAGCGGTAGTTTTTGGTAAGTATGACTGTGTGCGCGCCGGGAAATGTCTCTTCAAATGCAAGCAGGTGGTCAATATTCGCGCCGCGCCAACTGTAAATTGTCTGATCAATGTCACCGACGACGCAGATGTTTTGTTTTTCGCCGGCAAGCAGCTTTGTAAATTCATACTGTATGTCATTCGTATCCTGGTACTCATCAACGTGTATATGGCTCCACACACTCTGGTAGTGCTTCCGCACGGCAGCATCTGCTTGGAGAAGGCGTACTGCTTTCAGAAGCAGGTCGTCAAAATCAAGCGCATTCTCTTTTGCAAGTATCTGCTCATACACACGCCACACACGTGCGAGCGTGCGTTTAAAATAATCATTTCCCGCTTCAATTTCGTACTCCCCCGCAGTGGTGCCTGTGCCCTTTTCTCGCGAGATTGCGCTTAGGATTCGCCGCGGTTCAAACTGCTTTGGGTCAACACCGACCTGCTTCATCGCTTCTTTAATGGAGCGAATCGAATCGCTCCTGTCGAAGATTGCAAAGTTGCGTGTGATACCGAGCACCCGCGCATTCTCTTTTAGAATATGCACGCCAAGACCGTGGAATGTTGAGATAAACGGAGCGGGAGTACCAAGCGCGCCGCGAGAGAGCGGGCGATTGAGCATTCTCTCGTCGTTAAGCGCGCGGACGATGCGCTCGCGCATCTCCTTTGCAGCTTTATTTGTAAACGTAACAGCGAGAATCTTCTCTGCGGGGACGCCACGGCACACGAGATGCACGATTCGCTCAGTAATGGTTTTCGTTTTGCCGGCACCAGCACCGGCGAGAATCAAGAGCGGTCCGTCTGTTGTTCGGACCGCTTTTTCTTGCTCCGCATTTAAGCCTCGCCCTTCTAGCATTGGGGCTACTATACCACGCTCTACGTACTACCCGCGAAGCGCTCTTTCGTGAGCGCGAGCTCCTTACTTACTTCTGTTTCAATAAAAGCGTCAAAGTTTGGAATGTGCGGTTTGAGGAGTTCGTGCACTTCCACTATCTTCCCTTCTTCAGTGAGTCGCATGTATTCGTCGTGTTTTTCTTTCGGCACAATTGTGAGAATTTCTGTCGTGAGCTTCTTTACGAGATTCTCGCCGAACAGTGTAAGGATTTCCTCCTGTTCTTCTTTTGAAAGTTCGCCAATGCCAAGTTCCTCTACAATGGCGCGAGACAGTTCTTCCTGTGTGACGTCAATCATATTACGAGATGTTCTTTCTAATATTCGCTATTTCTTCCGGTGAGAGATTACGCGCACCGTCTATGGCTCTGTCGAGTATGTCGCGGTTGTTCATAATACTGTCGAGATTTATACGCTGACCGGGAAAGATTTTATTGATATTGCCGCTATCAATTCCGATCGCGCGCAACTGCTCTGGTTTCATTTCAGCGAAACGGTCCTTCAAGTAGTCCACCAAATACACGCGCTGCTCAGGAGAGAGTGTTTTCATAACATCAGCGATGCGCGGGTCATGTTCAATGAGCCCCCATACTGTATTGCCTGGACGCACAATGTATTCGTGCGCGCTTGGTGCACTCTCATTGCTGAGCGCGTCCTCGGCAGTGACACCGACAGTATCAGGTGTGACTTCCGATACGTGCGGGAGTTTCTCGGTCGGAGTTGGCGGTGCCACGTCTTCAGGAGTAACACCGACAGTATCAGGCGTGACGTCAACAGCAGGCACTCGGGAGTCTGTTGGGTTATATTCAGGCATTTCAGCGGGCGGTGTCGTGACTGTCGCAGCTTCTGGGGTTTTCTCCGTGCCGCCGGCAATGTCTTTTACTTCTTTATCAACTTCTCCGAACACCCACTTTGACCCTTCATCAAGCCCATCAAAAATCATTCGCCCGGCTCCGGCGGCAACCGCAATGCCAACAATAGCGCCGTACGCGGTCGGATGTTCATTCCACCACCTACTGTTTTTCTCTTTTGCCTTTCGGAGGATTGCCTCAACACCCACAAAGGCACTCGTGCCCCCGAGAAAGCGTTGCACTCCAACGCCAAGAAAAGCCACACCGCCGATAACACCGCCGCCTGTAGCCGCTCCCGCAATGCCAGCACCAGCAAGTGTTGCAGAGAGCGCCAATTTTCTCCACAGTGGCTGTTTTTTGTACCATTCTCCAACAGTGCGGACTTTCTCAAGGATGCCTCGCGCCTCTGCCTCTGTTTCTATTTCTTCTCCGCGGGATTCAAGTGACGCTTTAAACTGCTCAGCGGCGCTCTCAATACTCTCAATGCTCTCAGCCTCGGGTTTACTTACGGCTCGTGCCGGTTCAGACGGTTCTTCTTGCTGTGGTGTGGTGTTCTTCTGCTTATTGTTTTCAATTTCTTCAGCGGCCTCTTTCATGACATCTGCCCGTTTTTCAAATTCAGTCTTCTCCGTTTTCTCAGCCGGCTCTGGTGCTGTTGTCACGACTCGTGCATCCTCCCTGTGAAGCGGACGTCTTCCGTGTTCGCTCATAAATTTTTCCACCGAAGTGCGGACACCACTTTTCTCTGGTATTTCCTCGATGTCTGCTTTCCCCGCAAGGACTTCCCGGAGAGTAGTTTCAAATTCCGCGACGTTTTTACCACCCATATCTTCCTGGGTGAGCATCATGCCAGCAATGTTTAGTGTGTTTTCAACAAATGTATCTAACTCACCTTCACGTAGGCCTTCAGGTTTTATTTGTTTGGGAGGAAACTCTTTTTTTATAGCAACAGGGTTCCCAGCATTTGCGAGATTAGTGTATTTTTCAGCGCCGGTGCGCTTTAGCATTTCCCGCGTGGAACCGACGTGCCCGTAGCGTTTTTGCTTAGGCTTCTCCTCCCCTCTCTCTGTTTGGGGCTCCTCAGTCTCTGGCGAAGAAAATACGCCCGAAACAGAATCTCTTCCACTGACAATCGGATTCACGCCCCGCATGTCCTCAGGTGTGATTGCCTCGCGGTAAGGATTGCCTCCCGTCTCGCCTGCAAGCGAGAAGTCAGGACTCTCCCCGGCTTTCTTATCAGCCTGCTCCAAAAGATCGTCCAGATTATCTTCTCCGTTTGGTGTTTTTGGTTTTTCTGGTCCGTTCTCTGGCATAGAACTATAGTAGCCTCATTCTACCAGTGTATTTCGGCACCCCCTACTCTTGACAGAGCTACTTATCCACAGTGGTATTTTTTACCACGTATACCCTATTGACTCGTCTCGGGGTGGGGCTATAGTGGTTCTATACTGATTGATGCGATTGAGTGAAGGGTACGATTGAGCGACTGAGTGACCATATATTTGGCTTATCAAACCTACAGAAAAAGACGCCGACGGTGAGAGTGACTCTCGCCTTTCGAAGCTGACATATACGAGCGGTATGCGGATTGCCCGTCTACGCTTTCTTTTGTATCCAGCGCTTCTCCTTATGCCATTTACGGTGAGTGCTGGCGCATTGACGTTCGTTTCAAGTTTCTTTGGTGTTGGAGGAGATAAAACTCCATCAACCCTCGCTGTAATACCGCACGCGTACAATTCGCAGACGCTTCCGCTTCTTGAGGCGGCACGAAACCTTGATCCAAACCCGGCCAAAGGTGGTGGAGACATTTCAGTCGTCGGTGGCGAGGCTCTCCTCTCTGAAACAGGACCTTCCGGTTCTCTTGCCGACATCGAAGACAGGCCTCCGTCAACCGACCAGATTAGCGTCTACGTCGTACGTGAGGGCGACTCACTCTCACAGATTGCGCGCATGTTTGGCGTATCAACGAATACTATTATTTGGGCAAATGATGATATTGGACGCGGCGGGGTCATTACTCCCGGGCAGACACTCATCATTCTTCCTATTTCAGGGGTACGCCACACAGTCAAGAAAGGAGAGACGCTTCAGAGCATTGCAAAGAAGTACAAAGGCCACCTCGAAGAGATTATGCAATACAATGGATTTACTGAAGACACCGCGCTTACGGTCGGAGATGTCGTTGTCATTCCCGATGGAGAAATTGCTCCGACACCAACGCCTGTACGCACTTCCACCAATGTGGCGCGAGGCACTTCTGGCCCGTCGTACATTGGCTACTACATAAAACCGGTAGACGGTATCCGAACGCAAGGAATTCATGGATACAACGGAATCGACTTTGGCGCACCGGTCGGCACTCCTATTGTGGCTTCCGCGTCAGGGCAGGTTATTATCGCGCGCTCAGGCGGATGGAACGGCGGGTACGGGACGTACGTGGTTATCAAGCACGATAATGGCACGCAGACACTCTACGCGCACTTGTCCTCAACGATTGCTTACGCAGGGCAGAGTGTCGTGCAGGGGCAGGTTATCGGCTATGTGGGCTCCACCGGCCGCTCCACCGGCCCGCACTTGCACTTTGAGGTGCGGGGGGCAAAAAACCCATTTTAGCTTCTTAGCTTCAGAGCTTTTGAGCTTTCCAGGAAAATCATACGATATATCGTATGATTTTTGTCTAACGTTTTTCTTACACTCCTTGCGGTGCATTCGCGCTGAAAGTTTCTAGAAGTGCATAGTGCTCCTGTAGAATTGCACCCCCTTTTGTGCGCATCTTGAAATATGAACAAGGAGTGTAGGAAAACAATCGACTCATTCATATGAATGAGTCGATTGTTTTATGATGCTTTAAGTCGTGGGCGGTACTGCAGTGCTTCAAGTACGTGCGCTTCAGCTATGTCTTTGCTGTCATCGAGGTCGGCAATGGTGCGCGCAAGTTTAATAACGCGGTGGTATGCGCGTGGCGAGAGGGAGAGCTTCGCGGCCGCGTCATTTAAAAGCTGGCGGATATTTGAAGGGATGGGAATAAGCGCATCGAGTTCTCGCACTCCCATGTCGCTGTTCGTTGAGACGTGCGTAATACCAGAAAAGCGTTCTTGTTGGCGTGCTCGCGCACGTTCAACTTTCACTTCAAGGAGGGCCGACTCTTTTGTCGGCTCTGCTGAGAGAGTCGCGTGCTCAATTTTGCCAACTTCAATCCACATATCAATACGGTCGATAATCGGCCCCGACACTTTTCGCTCGTAGCGTGCTTGCTCAAGAGGCGAGATGGTCTCTGCCTCTCCTCCGGGCTGTGGGTTCATTGCCGCGACAAGGATAAAGTTTGCCGGAAAGGTCGCACTTCCCTGTGCGCGCGTCACGGTAATAGCCCGCTCTTCAAGCGGCTGCCGCAACGCATCAATTGTGCGTCGTTCGAATTCGGGAAACTCATCAAGAAAGAGCACGCCGCGGTGCGCGAGCGTTATCTCTCCTGGGCGCGGAATGACTCCCCCGCCAACAAGCGAGACGTAGGAAGCGGTATGGTGGGGAGAACGAAATGGCGGAAGGGTTATAAGGTCTTCAGAGAGTGTGCCGGCAACCGAGTGGATGGCAGTTACTTCAATTGACTCGGGAAATGAAAGAGGCGGCAGTACGCCCGCAAGCGCGCGGGCGAGCATCGTCTTGCCAGTCCCGGGCGGGCCGTAGAGCACTATGTTGTGCCGGCCAGCTGCCGCAATGAGGAGCCCGCGTTTTGCCTGCTCCTGTCCGCGAATATCTCCAAAATCAACGTGCGATTGCGGCCGCTCAGGAATAGGGCAGGTCTTCGGTGCCGGCTCTAGGAGCGCATGCGTTTCTCGGCTTTCATCCAGGTGGTCAATAATTTCAGTAAGCGTCGAAGCTCCAAATACACTAATATCGTCGATAAGCGCGCCCTCAGCAGCATTCTCCTTCGGCACAAAAATTTCAGCGTACCCTGCCCTGCGGGCTTCCATTGCAAGGGGAAGCACGCCGCGCACAGGCCGCAAGCGTCCATCAAGTGAAAGCTCTCCGAGGAATAATTTACGGCTCGGGTTAAAGTGTATGTCTTCGACAGCGCGCAGGTATGCAAGCGCAATTGGCAGATCAAATGCCGGCCCCTCCTTCTTTACGTCTGCCGGGGCAAGCGAGACCGTAATTTTTTTATTCGTACTCTTTGGTGCAGTGAAACCGGAATTTTTTATTGCGGCCGAGACCCGGTCGCGAGATTCCTCAACCGCCTTTCCCGGCAGCCCAACTATTGAAAATGCATGAAGCCCCCGTGCAACGTCAACTTCTATGTCGATAACGTGCGCTGAGAGCAGGAGTGCCTGAGCACTGTGAACCTTGGCGAAACTCATTAGAGTAGTATACAGAAATCCCGCCTGAGGCGGGACTTTGCTAGGAGAGTGTATCCTCTTTTTCCATATTAGCCTTATTGGTCCGTGCTGCCGGATTCGCTTCAAGCCGGTCGGCTTCTATAGGCTCGCCGCTTATCTCACAGATGCCATAGGTGCCGTCCTCTATCTTTTGGAGCGCCAGCTTAATGTTATTGAAGCGGATCTCAAGTTCTTTTAGCACTCCTGAATTTGTTTCATATTCCTCAACCGCGTCAGAGCGCTCATTGGCATCTGCTTGGTTAATGTCCATCTGTGTAGGCGTGGGCTCCCAGTCTGCCGGGTTGGTCGGGTTAATGTGACCAACGTGCGTAAGCTCCTCCTCAACAGCTTTAAGCTCGGCCTCGAGCTTCTCTTTAAAGTGTTTTGTATCAATTTCCATGGGCATATCGTAGCGGTGCTTTTAGTAAAATGCAATGCTCTACTCTCAGTGAGACGCTCGCTCTGTACGATGAAACAAAAAATCATACGGTATACCGTATGATTTTTAAAAGTGTTGCAGCAAAAAGCTGTGAAGCTCAAACCTAGAATACTCTCGTGGTAGAGAAGCGGGTGAGAATTTCTGTAAGGGTGAATTCATTTGTCGTAATGATTAACGTCTGCTGGTCAGGGAATGTGTAGAGAAGCACGATCTTTCCAGCATCATTCTTAAGCGCGCGGACGTCTTTATTGCGAAGTACGATGTCTTCAAATTTCCGCACTAACTCTCCCGGAAGCGTGCCGGTTTGTGTCGGAGTGCTTGTCGCAGTTGTTGTAGCACTCTCATCAATAAATTCAGGAACTCTATCTGGAAGCACTTCTCCAAAGAGCGGTGCGAGATCCTCCACCAAGTACGGCTCCCACTCGAGCATTCCAGCGAATGCATTTTTAAAGATTTTTGGTTGCAGAATGAGAAATGCCTGATTGCCGTTAAAGACGTGCGCGCCGAGCGTGTACGTGTCATCGAGGACTCGCAACAGTTCATTTGGCGCGCGCACTTCAATCGCTTCAAGGAACTCTCTCCCCGTCAGTAGTGCGGGACCGGTGTCGCGCTCTTCGTACGGAATGAGTTGCCCGAGCGAGCCGAGCGTAAGACGGACAGTTTCTTTTTCCGCCGTGAGGTCTGCAAGAATAGCGCGGCGGCCTTTGTTTGAAATATTGACAAACGACTGGCTGTCGACAAAGACGAGTGACGGCACATCTTCGGGGACCGAGACAGTCTGCGTCTGCTTGTAAAAGAAGACGAAGAAAATTGCCGCAAGGCCTGCCACGACAAGGCCGCCGGCAAGACCCGCAATGATGAGCCGTTTTGTCGTGCCTGGGCGTTTCTCCTCAAGAGTTGGCTGCGGCGCCTGAGCCCGACGGTTCTCTTCCGCGGCAGTAATGGAGATGAGGGACGCGCGCTGGTGTTTCACCGCTTCGGCAATGTCCCCCTTAAACGTTCGGATAGGTGCGATAAGAGACTCTGCGACACCAGGCTTCCTCACTTCAGGATGCATCGGTGATGGCGGCGTGCCCTCTGTTTGTGTTGAGGTGCTCGGTGTTTGTGGCGCGGGTGCGTTTGGTTTAGCGTGGGCAACTGGTGCCGGTGGCGTCTGTGTTTCTGTACGAGGAGTACCTGAGGAACCGAGTTCCTTTTCAAGCTCGCCCTTCGCTGCCGCAACATCTATCTGGTCTGGAGTTTGCGAATTTGTCTGCGGCCCTTCTACTTTTTTTGCCTCAAAGCGTACTCCGTCAACCTCTTCCTCAAAAGCAGGGTCAGGTGCCTCATTTGTGTTGGTTGTTTCTTTTTCCTCCATTGTGTTGTGGTTGCGCAGAGGCTGTTACGCCTTTGCGCTCAGCAAATTGCGGGTCAACATCCTTAATAGACAGATTAATGCGATTCTTCTCGTCTATCTCTTTAATTATAACGGGGACACTCTCTCCGACCGAGAGGACTTCTTCCACTTTATTAATCCGAAATGGTGCGATTTCTGAAATATGCACCAACCCATCAGTCCCGTCCGCGATATTTACGAATGCGCCGAAGTCGAGAATGCTTACAACTTTTCCTTCAAATTTCTCTCCGGCCTGAAATTCGCGCGTCATGTTGTGGATGCGCTCGTACGCCTGCCCTGCCGTTCCGTTTTTTCCGGTCACGAATACCACGCCGTCATCCTCAATGGTAATGTCCTCGACACCTGTTTCATCTTTTATCTTATTAATGGTCTTCCCTCCGGGGCCGATAACAAGACCAATTTTATCAACTGGAATGGTAAGTGTGAGAATTTTTGGCGCGCGGAGCGAAATGTTTTCTCGAGGCGCGTTGATTTCATTTTCGATTATGTCGAGAATGTGTTCCCGTGCCGCCTTCGCCGCTACAAAGGCCTCACGAAGAATCGCAATTGCAACACCGTTTACTTTCACGTCCATTTGTACCGCAGTAATACCCTCTCGAGTACCAGCAACTTTAAAATCCATATCACCGTGGTGGTCTTCTGGTCCTTGGATATCAGTGAGTATCTTGTAGTTCCCTTCTGCATCACTCATAAGGCCCATGGCAATCCCTGCAACGGGGCGTGTGATCGGAACACCACCGTCTAAGAGTGCAAGCGTTGAACCGCACACAGACCCCATCGAGGTCGAGCCATTTGAAGCCATTGCTTCAGAGACAATGCGGATGGTATACGGAAATGTTTCTTTCGGCGGAAGCACCGGCTCAAGAGCTTTTTCGGCAAGCGCGCCGTGGCCGATCATGCGCCGGTTAAAACCACCCACGCGTCCTGTTTCGCCGACGGAGAATGGCGGGAAATTGTAGTGGTGCATGAAGCGCTTCGTGGTGTCTTGGCTTTCCATACTGTCAATCACTTGCGCTTCACCGGGGCCGCCAAGGGTCAGTGCCGAGAAAATGTGAGTACCGCCCCGATAGAAAATCCCTGTGCCGTGAATAATTGGAGAAATGCCGCCTGCTTTTGCTTGTATTTCGCGCACCTCGTCCATTCTGCGCCCGTCTGCTCGTATATTGTTTTCAATTGCCTCGGTATGCAGAAGCGCGTCGACTGACTCTTCGAATATATCGTCGACAAAACTCTTTGGTACCTCAATCTCGCTATCCGAAACAACACCCTTCCACTCTTTCTTTAGTGTATTAATGCCAACTTTACCGGCTCCGTGGCCAAAGACAGCTTCCTTCATCTTCGGACGAATTACTTCATCAAAAAGCGCAGTGAGTTCAGCCGGTATTTCAGGTTTTGGCATCTCACGCTTTTCCTGTCCAATATCCGCGATAATGGATCGCTGGAATGTTTGCAGTTTTTCAATTTCTTCGCTCGCCTTTGTGAGTGCATCGGCAAGTATATTCTCAGATACCTCATGTGCTCCCACTTCAATCATGTTGATAAGCCCGTCCTTTCCACAGGCGAGCAGATCGAGGACTTCATTTCCGGCATCACGCTGTGTGTATGTTGGGTTAACAATAAAATCTCCGTCTTGTTTTCCAATACGGATTGCAGAGACAGGACCATTCCAGGGAATGTCTGATGTGGCAAGTGCGAGCGAGGCGGCATTTACTGCGAGTACGTCAGGATCGTCATCATCGATTGAAAGTACGGTAATAACCACCTGCACTTCATTACGGATGTGGTGTTCAAAGAGCGGCCGTATGGTGCGGTCTACAACGCGTCCCGAGAGCACCGCCTCGTCTGTCGGGCGCCCCTCTCGGCGGACGAAACGGCTGCCAAGGATGGCTCCCGCCGCGTAGAATTTCTCCTCGTATTCAACTGAGAGTGGAAAGTAGTCAAGACCTTCCCGCTCCTCCCCCATCACCACTGTTGCAAGAACTGCAGAGTTGCCGTAACGCACAATAACTGAGCCGCTCGCTTGATCTGCAAGATCGGTAAATTGTGCGGTCAGTGTTTTCCCGCCAACTTCGACGGAGTATTCTTTTATTTCCATAGGTTTGGGTGACCCCCAGATTCCAGGATTGAACCTCGGTTCAATGCTGTCTATCCAAAGGCCACGGTTATTGGTAACTTATTGTACTGTAGCCGAAACGCACTAAAACACAAACGACTCATTCATATGAATGAGTCGATGTGCGTTTCCGTTAAAGCTACGGAGCTAAAAAGCTCTACGCCTCTTCGGGTTCTTTTTCTTCTTCAGGTTCAAGCTCCTCATCTCGGCTTGTGCCGAATGGGTCAGAGAGTTTCCACCCCCTGTGTCCGATGAGGTACTTCTTCGGGTCATCGCACATATCAATGAAATCATCGCACGCCTCTCGAAGTTTCGAAGAGCTTGAGCGGCCGAAAGAGATAACCTCCACCTGCACGCCGTGCGAGAGACGCAGGTACTCGACAAGCGGGATAAAGTCTCCATCGCCAGTGGCGAGGATGACCGCGTCGAGTTTGCCCGCCATGGAGACGGCATCAATAGCCATCCCGACATCCCAGTCTGCCTTCTTGGCGCCACCGTAGAATATCTGGAGTTCTTTCGTTTTCGTCTCGATGCCGAGTTTATTGAGCGCTTCAAAGAAGCTTTGCTCTTCACCGCCCTCGGTCGTGACTACGTATGCCTTTGCTCGAATGAGCTGGCGCCCTGCTACCGCGTCTTTGAGCACCGCGCCGAAGTTTACCTTCGCTTTATACAAATGCTTGGCGCTGTGGTAGAGGTTCTGCGTATCGATAAATATGCCGACCCGCTGTCCCTTGTGTTTTATAACTGCCATAGAAATAAGAACAGCTAGCTAATAAAAGGTACTGCATTAAATGAAGAAAGTAGCCGTACGCTACTTCTTCAACCCAAGTTCTTTGATGAGTGCGCTGTGCTTGCGCTTGTCTTTCTTCTCGAGGTACTTCAGATGCGAGCGGCGATCCGCGACCATTTGCAAGAGCCCGCGTCTGGAGTGCTTGTCTTTCTGGTTCTTCTTTAAATGAGCAGAAAGCTCATCGATTTTCTTCGAGAGTATAGCAACCTGTACTTCAGGTGATCCTGTATCAGTTTCGTGCCTCTGCACGCCACGCACAGCATTTGCTTTCTTTCGCTTGGTTAGCATGGGGGCAGAATAGCACAGTTAAGCGGTATTTGCAAGGGCTCCGCTCATATGCTCCCAAAACACAGAAACGCTCCAGTGCCGGCTCTCTTTAGAGATGAGTCACTGCCGTGCCCAAGCCAAACCCACCTACGGCGCGTGTCATCTCTAAAGAGAGCTAAACGGCACCTCTACGACTGTGTTTTGGGAGATATTCGCTCCGTATGGAAACGCCACCTTTCTGAAAACTGAAAAGCTACGAAGCCGAGAATCTCAAAAGCTTTACATCCATGTGTCGCACAATTTTTAAGGGAAATGGCGTATACTGTAGGCAATGGACGCCGCAAAGCTAAAAACTGAGTTTCTTGAATACCTCGAAATTGAGAAGGGGCGCTCCTTAAAGACTATTGAAAACTACGACCGCTACATTTCCCGTTACCTCGGATGGTCAAAGGTGAAAAAACCGAAGGATATCACTGAAGAGTCGGTGCGAGAATTCCGCCTTTGGCTTAACAGGCAACCTGGGGGATCTGGCGAGAGTATGAAGCGGCGGACCCAGAACTACTACCTCATTGCTCTGCGGGCATTTTTAAAATACATCCGAAAACGAGGCATCGAGACGCTCTCGTCGGAGAAAATTGAGCTTGCCAAGGTCCCCGAGCGCGATCTTGACCTCATCTCTCCCGCTGACCTTGAGCGCCTCATGCATGCACCGGAAGGAGAGCATTTGCAAGCACTGCGCGATCGGGCAATCCTCGAACTTCTCTTCTCTACAGGGCTGCGCGTTTCGGAACTCGCCTCGCTTAATCGTGATATTAACCTTGATCGAGACGAGCTCTCGGTGCGCGGAAAGGGAGAGAAAGTTCGAGTTGTCTTTCTCTCAAAAAGCGCGAAAGAAGCAGTCTCTCGGTACATAAAAAAGCGTACTGATATAGACGACGCGCTCTTTATTCAGCTCGGTAAGAATGCAAAAACGAGAGATGATTTGCGCCTCACACCGCGATCTATTGAGCGCCTCGTAAAACAGTACGCACTGAAGGCGGGTATTTCCAAAAAAGTCACACCGCACGTCATTCGCCACTCATTTGCAACAGATTTGCTTGAAAATGGCGCGGATCTGCGCTCTGTTCAGGCGCTGCTTGGCCACGCAAGCGTCACGACGACGCAGGTCTACACCCACGTTACCGACAAGCACTTGCGTGAAGTGCATGAGCGATTCCACGGGAAAAAAAGGAAGTAGAAAAGACCGCCGGCATTCTGCCGGCGGCACCACGCAACCTCACTCGGTTGCAGTTTTACGGTTACCGAACGCACTGCAAGTAAAACCGTCTTCAGTTTTGACCAGTGTGAAATTCCCACAACCATCGCAGGAGTCGCCCTCATACCCTTTTCTTTGAGCCTCCCTAGTCCGGTTAAATTTTTCTGTGGCGTCAACCACCTTGTCTGGCTCTTTTTTATCAGTGTCCTTGGCAAAGAACTGTCCACGGACGTAGCCGGCGCTGACGTTATTTATTGCTTCGTGTTTAGGCGGATTACCAGAAGCTTGAGATAAGTCATCTCGTCCCAGGTACGAGATGGCAAGCTCACGGAAAAGGTAATCAACTATTGAAGTCGCCACTAATACTGCGTCGTTACCTTCAACGACACCCGATGGCTCAAAACGGGTGAACATGAAGGTATCAACGAACTCATCAAGCGGAACTCCGTACTGCAACCCGATAGTGACTGCCATTGCGAAATGGTTCAGGAGAGCACGGAAAGCCGCACCTTCTTTGTGCATATCGACAGCTATTTCTCCAAGAGTCCCGTCATTATATTCACCGGTGCGAAGGAAGACAGTGTGCCCACTGACTACGGCTTTTTGGGTGTAGCCTCGTCGTCGTGGCGGAAGGGGTTTTCGATCCCCGTACTTAAGCGAACCTGAATCGCTCATAACCAACTCCTCTCAGCCAAGTTCTCTGCTGGTTAGAATGAGAACACACACGTTCCATTTTCGCAATGCGTGTATACTAAACGTACGGTCGAATTATTTTTCACACACTACGCTTATGGAAAGTCTTACTACACTACTTGCTCAAATCATCGGTATGTACTTCCTTGTAGCCGGCATTTCGGGGTTTTTAAATCCAACGAGGATGCAAAAGGCAATTGATGAAGTGACCAAGAGCTACCTCCTCCCTTATTTAGACGGAGCGATGGGGCTCCTGATGGGGCTTATTCTTGTCCTCATTCATAATGTCTGGGATGACCTTCTCACGTCGGTTATCTCAGCAATCGGGTGGATTGCACTCATTGAAGGGGTACTTATTATGTTCCTCCCGCAAGAATCCGTCGCGCGTCTCTACGGGTACTTTGCGGATAAAAAGCTTGTCGCACCCATCTCTCTTATTGCGATAGTTGTCGGTGCGTACCTCACCTACTCTGGTTTTTACCTCTAGAAACCAAAAAGTAAATACAAAAGTAGCACACAATCGCCCCCGGGCGATTGTGTGCTACTATCCCCCTATGAAATGTATCTCATGGAATGTAAATGGCCTTCGCTCTCTTGAAAAAAACAATTTCTGGAGCGATTTCCTCAAAATGCAGCCTGATATCTTTTGCCTCCAAGAAACGAAAGCGGAAAAAGAACAGCTCTCAGATGAACTGCGCAGTCCTGCCGGGTACCATTCATACTTTTCATCATCACAGCTCCGCAAAGGCTACAGCGGCGTCGGGCTCTACAGCAAAGTAAAGCCAGAAGAGCCGATTTTCGGCATGGGAATAAAAGAATTTGACCAAGAAGGGCGTATAGTTGGCGGGCATTTTAGAGATTTTACTCTGCTTAATGTCTACTTCCCGAATGGCGGCGGCGGTCCTGAGCGTTTGAAGTACAAACTCGACTTTTACGATGCATTTCTTGAATACATAGAGAAACTGAGGAAAAAGAGGCCTGTTATCTTCTGTGGGGATGTAAACACAGCGCACGAACCAATAGATCTTGCGCGCCCGAAAGAGAATGAAACGAACACCGGCTTCTTACCGGAAGAGCGGGAGTGGATAGATGCAGTTGTGGCACACGGCTACATTGATACGTTTCGCCATTTCTACCCCAATAAAACAGGGGCATACTCCTACTGGGACATGAAAACACGGGCTCGCGACAGAAATGTCGGCTGGCGTATAGACTATTTCTTCATTCCGCAGGAGCTCTTGCCTCGATTAAAAGGCGCGAATATTCATCCGAAAGTATTCGGTTCCGACCACTGCCCGGTAAGCATTGAAATCAAATAGTTGACACAATTTCTATTTAATGTTCTATAAGGCTAGGTTCACTTTCCTGTGAGGGGGAAATAATGAGAGTACCACCTGAACTCTACAGTCAGCTCGTGCGCATCGCTTCGCTTTATGAAGACGAGCGTATCGCACTTAATCTTCTGTGTGCAAGTTACTTTGAGCGAGGAGGAGTGATTCGAAATATCGTCCGTGGGCCGGTGAAAGAGTACGGCACGCTGGCACTGTTTGCGAAAGAAGACGAAGAAGTTCTCAAAGAGATCGCACTAGAAGCACTCCCGCTTAACCGGCTTCGGCATAGCCTTGATAGGTATACGCCGTGGCAGCCGGCGGACTCAACCCTCTCTCAAGTAATTGAATTAACGGGCGCATCGTAGCGCCCGTTTCTTATAAAGGACATTAAGAAAAGATATCCACAGATATGTCCTTTACGTGTCCTTTAGACTTGGTAGTATGTTCTCAGACCGTTCCTCATAGTTCTTTTCGGAACGCGTTCGAGGAAGCCGCCTGGCTTTACGATTCACAAAGAGCATTGCACGTGTCTACAACTATTGCATTACATTTGTGAAAAGAGGCATCGAGCATCTCGTGAAGACATGTAAAAGCTGGACGTACTTTCTCACCAAACAAACCGCCTTACAGCGACAGTAACACTGGGTCCCCCTACCCATCTCCACCGTTACACCGCCATAAGGCGGTTTACTATTTTCTGTATTATTTGACCAAACAATACTTTTGTGTCACAATAGCGCCAGGAGTAGTGTTCAGGCAATAAAGGAGCCGGGCAAATGACTCAGATGCCTGAAAAGAGAACTGTTCGTGTCCTGATTCTAAGCCTCGAAGGATTGGTGCTTGTAAAAAGCCGCTACAAGCACTGCTGGGAGCTTCCTGGTGGGCGCATCGAGTATGGTGAAAAACCTGTAGATGCGGCAACGCGGGAGGTTTTTGAAGAAACGGCTCTAATCATCTGGCCGGAGAATTTCACAGAAATATGTCAGACGGTTCGTCGAGGAAACCACATCCACCTCTTCGGAACATTTATGCCGGAGATTCGCAAGGAAACTTTACCTAAATTCGGAGCGGTTTCAGGCGAGGAAGTAATTATGGTTGCCGGCAGAGAAATTGACTGGCTTATTGCTGACAGGCGTTTCCATGAGCGCGATATTGAGCTCATGCGTCAGAGTGACGCTAATCGGCGAATAAAAAACCTGCTTAGCGGTAGACCGCAAGCGGCATAAAATGGCCACCTCGAAAGAGGTGGCCTTTTACTTTACGTGGTGTTTTGCCCGTAACTCTTCTATTTCTGCGGCTTCCTCCGCTAGTTGCCTGTCTTTCCCTCTCTCTCCCAGCTCCTGCAGTGTCTTTTCAGGGAGGTTTAGAAGTTCTTTCGTACGACTCTCTAAATACTCTTCAGTATTTTTATGCGGATCATCGAGCACTTCCTCAAGCAGTGCATGGAGTACCCATCCGATGCGTTTTCCCGGCTTCTCGTCTGTCATTTCAAGGATTCTGTCACCTGAAATCTTAAGCATGGAAACGGAAATAGGGTCGCGGAGCGCTTCCTCAACCATTGAGACATACTTGCGAAAGCGAAATGGTTGCTCTTTCGGTCGTCCAGAGCCAATACGGTCGCAAATTCGCAGATTCAGGAGATCCCAGATATTCTCTGGGCCGACATTTCGTATCATACGGCGCACTGCCGAGAGTGTTATAAGATCCGGATCCGAGAAAAACATGTGCCAGCGGACTAATTTGACGATTTTTTCAGACTGTTCCTTCGGGAAACGCATATCTTTGAGAAACTTCCGCGCAACCCGGGCACCAACCACTTCGTGCCCGTGGAATGTCCAGTCATTTTTCTCTTTGCTCCACCGACGTGTCTCTGGTTTTGAGATGTCGTGGTAGAGCCCTGCAAGCCGTATATCAAGCGACCAGCCCTTATCGGCGGCATGTTGCATGGTGCGCAGAAGGTGTTCGAATACATCGTATTTGTGCGCCTGATTTTGCTCACACCCGATTCCCCGCTCTAAGTCTGCCGCCACATACGGCACCATGCCAATGCGTTGCATGAGGAAGAATGCTTCTATCGGCTTTTCGGTCATTAGGATGCGAATAAATTCATCGCGGATACGCTCTTTTGATATTTTCGAGAGTTGCCCGACATTTTTTGCAATTGCATCGAGAGTTTGCGAGTCAATGGTAAAGGAAAGCTCTGTTGCAAGACGCACCGCGCGCAGCATTCGCAGCGCATCTTCGTAAAAACGCTCCTCTGCTTTCCCGACAGCGCGCAGGCTTTTGCGCCGAATATCTTCCCTCCCTTCAAAAGGATCGGCAATCTCACCGCTTTTTGGGTCATAAGCAATGGCATTGACGGCAAAGTCGCGTCGCTTCAGGTCATCGTGAAGCGAATCTGAAAATTCGACGCTGTCAGGACGGCGGGCATCAGAGTACTCCCCTTCTGTGCGATACGGAGTGACCTCGATGATCCGGACGCTCTCCTCAGGAGAATCTGCCTGCACCACTCCTACAGTGCCGAAACTGTTTTCATAAAATGTCTCGTCAAAAAACGATTCAATCTCATGAGGTTTTGCATTAGTGGTGACATCCCAGTCTTTTGGTGTGCGCCCGAGGAGTAGGTCGCGCACGCACCCACCCACAAGGTATGCGTCAAAACCCTCCTTTTGCAGGGTTTCGGTGACATGACGTACTTCGTCAGGTATGGCAGATGCTGAAATCGTTGACATGCTTTTATTTTACTTACATGTGTGTAAATTCCCTAACGTCTGCTACAATCCTTCCATTGCACCCGTGGTGAAATGGATATCACAGCGGTCTTCGGAACCGTCGTTGGGGGTTCGAGTCCCTCCGGGTGCACAGCATGAGCGCAGCGAAAAGCTGTGCACCCGGAGAAGCGTGCCTGCGCACGCTTCGTTGGGACTCGAACGCCGGAGCATGTCGCATAGCGACAGCGAGGCGTGTCCCGCCGCACTTAGCGAGTTTACGAGCTTAGTGACGGTCAGGACGAGTCCCTCCGGGTGCACAAAAACACGGAAGACGTACGAAGTATGGCTGATATAGTTTTTGTAGCGCCCGGAGGGACTCGAAAGGCGCAGGCCGCGAAGCCGCCAGCCCGAAGGGGTGGCGAAAGGCCGAGCCGGGGTCGAGAACACTTAGGATTTGAGGAGTGAAGCGACGAATAATCCTTAGTGATTCGTGACCGAGTCTCTTCACAAGCGGTGCGCAGGCACTGTTCTCTACTCCGCACAGCAGCGCAACAGAAAATGCACCACGGTGTGGGACATTTTCTGTCGGTTGTGC
>Ga0210057_1002782_pt1 | contig 24709 bp, 25 predicted proteins | sample CryGeyCG2114_010_2_FD_183968 | JGI IMG/M metagenome (GOLD analysis project Ga0210057, IMG submission 183968) | Groundwater microbial communities from aquifer - Crystal Geyser CG10_big_fil_rev_8/21/14_0.10 (SPAdes) (version 2) | ecosystem: Environmental > Aquatic > Deep subsurface > Groundwater ...
ATTTAGTCATACATTCTTAGTATATCATACTAAATATTTGTGCCGCTGGAGCGGCACTTGTGGGGGATATCCCCCACACCCCCTTAAGCGGTTCCCCGCCGCAAGCGGACGGGGTAAATTAAATAATTTATGCAAACGCAAACTTGGATGCAAGGGATTGGCTTTAAATATCCGCTCTATTTTTATAGCTCGCTTTTTTATTTCTATTGGTAATTTTTTTAAATCTTTGCAAAAATTTTTACTATATTCTATGTCTTTTACAATCATAAAAGATCGGCTATTGAGTTAGCTTTAATAGTTTTCCCTTCTCGGTATTCTTTCTTTGCCTCCTCTCCCGCTTTTAATATCTCATCCACATTAATTAAATCGTCATTATCCGTGATTAATCTTCTTAAATACTGGCTCACGCTATTAAAACCATAGCGCTTGCTTTGTTTTTTTACCATTTGAATTGTTGTACTGTCTAACGACAAACTTAAAATACTGCGCATATTATTTAAATTATTTAAGTAATAATGATATTGTATTACAACTGTATTACTATGTCAAATGCTTCTTTTAATTTTTTTAACCGCTCTAAAATTTCTTGCTTTAGGTTTTGAAGATTTGTCGTCATAAATAAAATACTTTTTATTTTGCCGCGTTCTCCACTGTTTTAAAAACGCAAATTTTTTTTGTTGGCGCAGTTTTGAAGCCCGTCTCGTCAATCGTGCTGCCGTTTAATAAAGCACCGGGATCATACTCAGAAACTTGCATGGTAATTTTTTTGCCATTCTTTGCCAATTTCATGTATTGAGCTATTTTATCTTTGTAATAATTATTACAATCTGTATCAATAGAAACAATAGCTTCTGTTCTTTTAATTATATTCTGGCTTGTATTCTGATTAGACGCATCTGCCGAATTTTCGCTGCCAGTGCTTTTTATCTGCTCAACCGTAATGGGTTGAAAACTCACTAAATCCGGATTGACAGTTAACAAAATTGTATACGATAATAAAGCTAAAATTAAGCCGAATAAAGAAGCTTTTATCCACTCTTTGGCCTCGCTCACTCTGCCGCTGTCTCCACCGGCCGTCAGCCACAGCACGCCGCCAAACATCATGACAACCGCCGCGACAATGCCTACTATGCCGATTCCATACTGGTAAACCGCCTTGATGTATTTGGCGATCATGCTGATGTCGGACGGCACTGTTCCGCTGTAACCGCTTTCCGCGCTTGGGATTTCCACTTGCGGCGTAAATTCTACCGCTCCGGCTTCATTCGGGCTTAAAAATAAAAAAATCAAGGCGATTAGCTGCAACACAAAAATAGCGATGAAAAAAATCATTAAAATTTTCGGGAACTTCTTTCTTATAAATTATCTATATGCGTTTATAGCTTATCAAAAAAAATTCAAAAACCGTTAAGGCCGCTATTAAAAACAAAGCGTTATACCAGGTCAGCATCTGAAACGACTGTAAAATTAATGAAACAATAATGATAACAGAAAATAAAAATGACTGGCGGAAGGAAACCGCCACCTGGCGAAAAATCAGTTCTCTGCGCAGGGCGACAAAACGGATAAAAAAACCAATGATGGCGCTGGTGCCGACCAAAGATAAAAATAAGCTGGCGTAAAAAAGCAGAAAGCCGATAATATTGGTGGTTTCCGGATCTATGCTATTAATGACGATTGCCCAAGCCGTCCAGCAAATTGCCGTGGCCAGCAACATGATAGTTAAATATGTTTTGAGGGTCATAAGTTACTTACACTTTACCAAAAATTAACTAAAATCGCAACTCAAGCTGCATAATTTAATTTTTTTATTATATCCTCTCCGATTTGTTTATTTATTTTCTCCACAATTTCCCTTTCGCGGTACTGCAACTCCTGCATTATTAAGGAAGACAGACAGGCGACCGTGATAATTCCGTTTTTAAAATACAGCGGCTTGGTCTGGCCGGCTATTTCCTCTCCTAATATTTCCCGGGCGGCCGCGCTGAAAATTTCCAGGGCGCTGACAGCTTCCACCTGCCGGCCTACGCCCGCGCGCCGGATGGATTTAGGCAGTAATTTTTTAAGTTCATAAAACGGCATAAGCCAAAAATCATAAGCTAAGGAATTCTCCGACATCATCGCTCTTTTTGCAGAAACAGTTGGGGCCGTGGGGAAAGTCGCCTGTTTTTAAACTGGTTTCGATCCGGGCGATAACATTCAGAACCCATTCCTGCATTTTGGCGATGTCTTTTTGTTCGCCCAAAAAATTAACCTCGCTGTTATTATCTAAATAATAAAATTGCAGATTGGCGGGTTTCCGCCGGAGAACTTCCGTGGCGGCCAACTGGTATAAAAGCAACTGGTATTTCTGTTCATTGGTTATCTTATCGCCCGTCTTAGCTTCGCCGGTTTTATAGTCGACAATCTGCGCTCCCCGCTCTCCTAAATCATCAATCCGGTCCACCTTGCCGTAAAGGGTATATTCCCCAATTCTTAACCTTAATCCCTGTTCCAGGCCAATGACGCGCGGCCAGTTATTATCATGCTTCCGGTAGAATTCCCGCAAAATGTCTTTCCCTTTTTTTTTGTATTTCTCTTTCTGCCCTTTATCCTCATACCAGTCGTCAATCCATGATTCCTCGTATAATTCAAGCAGCCGGTCAAGCGACAGGAACGCCCGCGTCTGGGCGGCGGTTTTTGCCTGCCCGAACAAATCAGCCTGCGCGGCGGACTGGCTTTGCATGACTAAGGTAAAAAACTTCTGCAATGCCAGGTGCATTGTCTGGCCGAAGCTGAAAAAATGCTTGCCGGACTTGGGAATTTTCAAAACATGATTAATATAATAATTATAAGGGCATTTGTCGTAAGACTGCAGCTGAGTGTAAGAATAAAATTTCGGAATCGGATAAACGAATTTCGGCGGCGGCGCGACGGGCGGCGCGAAAGCCGCCGGCCCGGCAGGCCGATCGGATTGCTCAAATTCCGCGCCGGGATTAACCAATTTCATCTCCGCTAAAAACCGGGAGGGCTTTTTCTTCCTTTGCCCGCCGTAATCCGGAGCCCAGGAAAAATAAAGGCTTTGCTTGGCGCGCGTCATCGCGACATAAAATAAGCGGCGCTCTTCTTCCAAATGGACGTCGCCCCTGGGCAAAATTTCCTTAACCAGGGCGTCGGGCAATAAAATCGGGTCTTTTCTTTCCGCGGTGGGAAAACGCAAGTCAACCAGGCCGACGATAAAAACATATTTAAACTCCAGCCCCTTGGCCGCGTGCACGGTTGAAACTTTCACCATCTCCGGCCCCTCATCCGGATCAACCAACAAGCTGCCCTCTTCGCCCGATTCAATTTCTAAATTCAATTCGGCCAAAAAATTCTTGACCGACGCGTCGCCAGCCTCCGCTTCAAACTCCTTCACCCGCTTCATAATAAAAGCGTTAAGCTCCCGCATATTTTCCTTTTTCTCCCGCTCGTCCTCCAAATTTTCCAAATAGTCCACGTAGCCGCTGTCCTGCAAAAAAGCCAGAATAATTTCGCTTGCCTTTTTTTGCTTTATCAGAGCTGTCTGCTTCTCAATTAAATTTATCAGCTTTTGGATCTTGTCTTTTGATTCCGCGGAAAAATTAGACAGATATTTGATAGTTTCATACAGCGACCAGGCCTTTTTCTTGGCCAGCTGCAGAAAGCCGATTATCTCTTCATGCCTGAATTTAAAAACAGGGATGTTTAAAACCCGGTAAAGCGAAGTGTTCTCGTGATAATTATCCAATAAATTCAGATAGGCAATTATATCCATAATCAGCGGCCGGCTGTACAGCCCCCGCGAAGCTAAAAAAATATAAGGAATGCTGTTTATCTCTAAAGCGTTGATAAATTCTTTGGCGGTGGCGTTGGCTCTTACTAAAATAACGAAATCGTTCCAGGTGGATTGCTTATCTAAATTTTTTAACTCCGCGATTTTTTTTATTACCTTGTTAACCTCATCCTGCAAATCATTGCCTTGAATAACTTCAATCACGCCCTTAATATCATTTTGGGATTGTAATTTTTTATTTATTCCTTGCGCAGAGACAGGTTTGAAATCTGTCTCTGCGTTTTCATTAAATTTATGTTCCAATCTATTTGGATCATTCAACTTAATAAACTTATACGCTATATCTAAAATATTCTGAGCACTCCTGTAATTCTGCGTTAATACGACTTCGCTGGCATCGGGATAATCTTTTTTAAACTGCAAAATATTGGACATGCTGGCGCCGCGGAACCTGAATATGCTTTGGTCGTCATCGCCGACAACGGTTAAATTTTTACCCTGGGGGGACAGCAACTTTACCAGTTCGTACTGCGCCCAGTTTGTATCCTGAAACTCATCCACCAAAATATATTTGAATTTTTGCTGAAATTTTGCCAATATCGCCGGCCGCCCGCGGAATAATTTCAGGGTGTAATTTATTAAATCCCCAAAATCCAACACGTTGTTGTCCAGCAATAATTGCTGGTACACATAGTAGGCGTTTGCCACTTCATTAATCCTGGCAATTTCCTGTTCCGCAATTTCCTTCGTGATTCCGCCTTCAACACCTAAATATTTTTGAATTTGTAATTTAGAATTTATAATTTCTTTGGAATTTATTTTTGGGAATTTGTCATTTCCTCGCCTTTTTACTGCCTTGCCGCTTAGCATAGAATCAACATTCTCTTTCAATTCTTCCGCGTACTCCAAATATTGTTGCGGGGCTGTGTCTTCATCCTTGGCGCGGGAAAAATGCTTAAGCAAAGCGGAAATGAATTTTGTCTGGTTTCCCAGCGGCCGGTAATAATCCAGGTTGAATTTATCTAAATTTTTCTTAACTAAAGCCCACTGGCCGAATTCATTCAGCAATTTAAAATTAGTGGGCAAGCCGATATCCAGGCCGTGCTGCTGTAAAATTTTTTCGCAAAAACCGTGGAAAGTCATAACCCACATATCCATATATCCGTAAGGCATGATTTTATCAACGCGCTCCTCCATCTCTCCGGCGGCCTTTTCCGTAAAAGTCAGCGCTAAAATTTCATCCGGCTGGGCGAGCTCCCGCTCCGCCAGCCAACCGATTTTTTGCGTAATAACAGTGGTTTTCCCCGTGCCCGCGCCGGCTACGATTAATAATGGGCTGCCCGTATGCTCAACTGCCTTAAGTTGTTCTTTATTTAACTTATACATAATTTCTCTTTTGCCATTCTGAGAAGCGAAGCGGCGAAGAATCTAATCAGCCGCCCAGAATGGCAATAGTAATATATCTGTAGTATACATTATTCAACTATAAAAAAAAATCCTGCCGGCAAAAGCCTCCCTTCTATTGCTTTTTTTATAATTGCTAATATAATTGTTATATAATTTAATTAAAATTATTAATTAACAACTAATACTATATCAAATGAAAAATACCGGCAACGGCCAGCTCTCCGACGGGGTTTGTTTCAAACAAAAAATTTTAAATTTTAATCTAAAGTATTTTAAATATAAAATAATCTTACTAAAAGAGCTGATTTTTTAGTCGGCTTTTTTGTTTTTTTATTATGGAAAAAAAAGAAAAAATGGAAGTCAACGGAATGAAAAACGGCAATGGGGCGTTCGCGGGGAAAACCATGCTGCTGGTGAACACCGGCTCGATTAAAAAACGCTTTATCCTGCAGAAATTAAAAAAATTGGGATTAAAAATAGTCGTTTTAAATAAAGAAAAAAATTGGGCCAATGAATATGTCGATTCTTGGATATTAGCTGATACCGCTAACCACGCCGAATCCTTGCAGCAAGTGGAAAAGTTTATCAAGGATAACAGGCATATCCATATTGACGGCGCGCTTACTTTCTGGGAAGACGATGTGCTTTTAACTTCAAAAATCACTGACAAATTCAACTTTATCGGCATTCCTTTTTCCGTCGCCAAAAAAGCCCGCAATAAATACTTATTCAGAAAATTCTGCGAAGAGAACGGCATCAAGGCTCCAAAAAATATGCTGATTAAATCCGCCAGGGATCTTAGCTGCGCGGCTGATAACTTCGCTTTCCCCGTGGTGCTTAAACCGACATATGGCTCTTCCAGCGCTTTTGTCGTCAAGGCGGAGAATAAAGAAGAATTTTACTCAACTTACGAATATATAAAAAAGAATATCTCCAGCAAAGTGGAATCCGCGCTGAGCGAGGGGCTGGATATTTTGGTTGAAGAATATATAGACGGCGATGAGGTTGATATTGATATATTATTACAAAACGGCAAGATAAAATTTTGGTCCATAACCGATAACTATAAAACCAGAGAGCCTTTTTTTGTGGAAACCGGACAGGCCATTCCGTCCAGCCTGCCTAAAAAAAACCAAGGGGAATTGCTGGAATTGGCGGAGCTTACTTTGGAAAAATTAGGCGTGCAAAACGGCTGCGTACATTTTGAAGCGAAAATTTCGCATACCGGCCCGGCGCCGATTGAAGTAAATTTAAGAATGGGCGGCGATGAAGTCAATTCATTCGTGAAGGGAGCGTGGCATGTCGATTTAATTGAATACGCGGCTAAAATATCTCTAGGCATATACTTTAATAAAATTAAAAAAAAGGAAGAGCCGTATGAATATCTTTCCGGCGCTTACTTTCTGCCTGACAGTTCCGGAATTTTAATAAAATTTGACATAGCGGAAAAAATAAAGCTGAATAAAAATTTGGAGGAATTTCATCTCTATAAAAAAATAGGAGACGCGGTTTTAGTTCCGCCCGAAGGATTCGAGTATATTGGCTGGCTGACGGTTGCCGGAGAGAATCCGCTGGACGCGAAAGATAATCTTGACGATATTTTAAAAGATATAAAATTTGAAGTGGCAAAATTCGATCCTGACTCTTCAATCGGTAAAACATTGAGGAAAAGCAGATTTTCCATGGCTTCAATGAATAAAGAACTGCTGCAGGGAGCGGCAAAAATAGAACGCTTCCGGAGAATATCCATAAAAAACCAGCGAAATCTCCATATCGGCATCGCCGGCAATATATTCCAGGAAGAAACGGGGGCGATTGAAGCCGAGCTTTCCGCCATCGGCCGGGATGTTGAGTCCGCCTTGAATGAAAGGGGTTATAAAACTACTTTCTTTGATTTTAATAATCTGGCGAAAACATTTGCCGAGCTGAAAGACAGCAACGTGGATCTGGTTTTTAACGTTTGCGAGAGCATTAATAATTCCAGCTTGCTGAAGCCGCACGCGGCGGCCATTTTCGATCTCCTGCAAATTCCCTATACAGGATCAAATCCCTTTACGCTCGGATTATGCATTGACAAAATCCGGGTAAAAAAACTTTTATCATACCATGGCATTCCGACCCCGAAATGGGATTACGCCTACTCCATTAATGATGAGATTGATAGCGGATTAAAATATCCCCTGATAGTGAAACCCGCTAATAATGACAGCTCTATCGGCATTACCAACGATTCCGTGGTAACCAACGAAAAAGAGCTCAGGGCGCAGCTGGAAAAAGTTATCGTCGGTCTGGGCAGTCCGGCTTTAGTGGAGGAGTATATTGACGGCGATGAGTATGATGTGCCGATAATCGGCAGCGAAGAAGACGATTTGCGCGTTTTGCCCCTATCCCGGTCAATTTTTGATAAATTGCCCGAGAATTATTGGCATATCTATTCTTTTGAAGCCAAATGGACCGACAATCCGGCTTATAAATCAATCATTATGGAAGAGCCTTCGAAAAGCAGCAATAAAAAATTAGAGTCGCTTATTACGGAGATAGCGCTGGATACTTATAATATCTTGGATTGCCATGACTATGGGCGGGTGGAAATAAAAGTGGACAAACATGATAATCCGTATATTTTAGAATTAAACCCCAATCCGCACATAAATTTTAAAAACCGGCTGCCGCAGGTGGCCAAGCTTGCCGGCATGGACTACGGGGATTTTTTGGAAGAAATTATCCGCATGACCGTAAAACGCTACAAAAATAAACCGAATTATTATCATCTGCAAACCGGTTTAATGTAAATTAAATTAATAATAATTAAATGGCGAAACGCGAAGCAAAAAAAAATTTAAAAAGCCTTAACATTGACGCTAAAGTAACAAAAGGCGGCCTCACTGTCATTGTAAACGGCAAAGAGTTCTCAATAACCTATCCCCGCGAAATATGGCAAAAATATCCCGCTAAAGCCAAGGAGGCTTTAAAAGACAACGCTGCTTACAGTTCAACCATATTCCTGCCCCAGATGTTTGACTTGACCAAAATATATTACCAAACAGCCAGGCCCCTATCGGAAACATTTTTATTCAAGAACGGAATATATGACATGCCGTGCTGCGCCATCGCGGACGAAAAATCATCATTGGGATACGTGAAAAAATTTTTTAATACTCAATATATTTTCGCGGACAATAAAATAAAAACTGCGCGAAATAACTTTCATAAAAAAACCATGCCCGCCGCCATTATTCCCTTTTCCTTCGGGAAAGAGAGTTTGTTAAGCGCGGCCTTATGCCGCGAGATTGGAATAAAGCCGATATTGGTAAATTTTATTGAACCCGCAAATGAATTTGAATATTTTCATAAAAAAAAGCTGATTAAAAAATTTGAGGCGGAAACGGGATTAAAAGTCTATACGATAGAATACGGCCCCGGAATTCTCCGTTATGGAAAATACTGGAATCTGGAAACGGAGCTGGGCTGGGGTCTGCAGACAACGGAATATAGCATGCTTTCGGTTCCATTAGCCGACTATTTTAAAACTGATTACATAATTTTAGGGAATGAGCAGTCATGCAATGATGTTTTTTTTAATAAAGAAGGCGTGCTGACATACAAAGCCGGCTATGACCAGCACGGTGATTGGACTCCCCAGCAGGGATTGCTGGCTTCGCTCATCGCGGGACGAAAAATAGAGGTTATCAGCTTTATGGAGCCGCTTTACGAAATAGCGATAACTAAAATATTACACGGCCGCTATCCGGAGTACGGCAAATACCAGATGTCATGCATGGCTGACAATGAAAAAGCAAAAACCAACCGCTGGTGCCAGTATTGCGTTAAATGCGGCTATATCTTCGCTTTAGGCAGCGCTTTTAACATAGACTTAAAAAAAATAGGATTTACCGAAAATTTGTTTGACCGAGAACACGCGTCTGTTTACGAACATTTTTTCAAATACGACCCCCAGGCGCCGGCATACGGCTCGGAGGAAGAGCTGGGGCTGGCATTTTACCTGGCATGCCTGAAAGGCCGTTCTGGCTATAGCATAGATTTGTTTAAAAAAACAAAACTTAAAAAATTTGAAAGGAACCAAAAAAAATTGATTAAAAAATATCTGGGCATTACCCCGGGCTGGATTTTGCCCAACGGCCTTACTAAAAAAATCTTAAAAATTTATCAACAAGAATTATCTAGACTTTAATAAATTTTAATCATAACATTATGATGCATTTTGAATCTCCTCTGCAACCGGAGGCGGAAAAATTAAGTGTTAAGGAACAGTTGTGCTCTTTAAAAGGAGCGGAAATTAAGGATTTAGAGGTTAATCCTGAACGCGAGATATTAAAAGGTAAAGATGTTTTCATGATTGAGGTAACCGACAAGGATGTTTTTCAGACTCAAGCGGAAATAGAAAAAATGGTCGGGCCTTTCGGCAAAGTAGTTTTTAATGAATTTGAGCCGAAAGAAAATCCCAGAAGCTATGATGCCGGCAATCCGGAAATGGCAAAAAACGCCGCCGAGCTGATTGAATTTAATATTTGCCATAGCGACAGGATAATCGTGGTTTCCGAAGGGGATAAAATAATCGGTTTTTTCGCAATTGAATTTTTGCCGATGGAAAACGGCTCGCGGGCGGCTTATGTGGCCTTAACTATGGTTGACGGACAGGAACAAAAAAAAGGCTACAACAAAGAAATGTATAATTTAGCTTTTGAACAAAGAGATGTTTCAGCTTTCGTGGGAATTTCCTTTGTTCCCCAGGCAGTAAGCAACAGGTTAAAAATAGGCAACGAAAACGGTTACGATGGATTTTTTTGCGGTTTTAAAAACGGCGTTCGTGGCGATCTTGGTTCCCCTGAAGAACAAGCTAAGGTAGAAGAATTAAGCCGAATGATGGTTGATAAATCCATCGAGGAAAAAGTCTTAATTAATGGAGATATACCGAAAGGCTATGTTGTTTGGCAAAAAGCTTTGGCTATGGATCCGATTCGCAAAGAAGACGTTAATTTTTCTCCCGGTAACCCGCTAACTGAAACTTATGAAAAAGAGCTTTTGCCGACACAGGAAAAGTACGCTCCGGATACAGTCTATGGGATTTTGATTAACTTAAAAAGGAATAATTAATATCAAGGAGCCCTATGCCATTGGCAAAAACAACTAAATCCAGGCACCTTCACCGCGGAATATTAAAACCTGCAGAAAAATACGCATTTTCCATTCATCCCCACGACAGAGACTGCAGGGAATCATGGAAGGTGCTGGATAAAATTACAGTTGCCGTTGAAAAAAAAATTCTGCACTTCCGCGAGCCGTTTAAAATAGCCTACGAAGAAGTTGAAACGGCCGAAGTTATTTTACTGAAATTGTCCATTTCGGATGATATCTTCGGCCTGGGCAGCGCCGCGCCGGATACTGCCGTAACGGGCGAAAGCGTTGATATGGCAGATAAAATATTGCGCCGCAAGCTGACAAATGATTTTTTCTCACTGCCTATTAATAACTGGTACGGATACCACGAAAAGATCCAGCGCGTTTTTAAAGGTTTTCCGGCCGCGCAGGCGGCGGTTGAGGAAGCGTTTTTGAACCTGTGGTCGTCATACCGCGAAATCCCTTTGGCTGATTTTTTTGGAGGGTACAGGAAAGATTGTGATATAATGATAACAATCGGAATAAAAGATGAGCCGGCTACTATCAAAGAAACAGAGCGAAGATTAAAAGAGGGATTTACCATTATAAAATTAAAATGCGGAACAGACATTGACGAAGATATAAAAAAAATAAAGGCGGTAAAAAAAATACTGCCTAAAAAGGCCAGGCTTATCCTGGACGCTAACCAAGGGTACTCATTGCCGGAAGCAAAAAAATTATTAATTTCATTAAAAACCGGCGGAATTTCTTTGATTGAACAGCCGATTTCAGCAAAAAATATAGGCGGGTTAAAGGAGCTGCACTTAATGAATATCATTCCCGTAATAGCCGATGAGGCGGCCGTAAGCGTGGCGGACGCCATTTTTTTACTGACTAACGACTATGTCGCCGGAGTCAATATTAAATTAATGAAATGCGGCGGCCCGGTTAATTTTTTAAAAATTTTCCATCTGGCAAAAAGTTTAAATAAAATCATTATGCTTGGCTGTATGTATGAATCAAACGTATCAATCACGACCGGCGCCAATATCGCCTTAGGTCTGCCGGTTGATTACGCAGACTTGGACAGCGGACATTTGGATTTTTGCGATGACCCCGCCCGGGGAGGGGTGGAAATTCGCCGGGGAAAAATAAGAGTAACCTCCCCGCCCTCAATATAGGTTAAGTTACTTTATGAAGATTATTGGGTTTTATAAATCATTTTTATTATCGCCTCTCGGCCTCAGGCGCCTGGGAATAAATAAAGGCTATGACAGGAGGCTTTTTTTTATGTCTTTTGAGGACTCGCTTAAATATTTATTTGACTGTTACGGCATAGCGGGTCAAAAGGAATATTGCCTAGCGCCCGATTTTTACTGCCCCAGTACCCTCGCTTTTCTTGAAAAATATCTTAAGTTGGCTTTTTATAAGACTAATCCGGACTTCTCAACCGATAAAAATTCTTATTTTAAACAGTTTGAAAAATATAGGCCAAAGGTAACGATAAATTACTCTTTTACGGGTTTTAAACTGAACCCGCGGGAGGAAAAAGAATTTGCTTCCCTTAAAAAAGAAAGCGACATAATAATTTATGATTACGCCCACCGAATTCTTGATCCCTCGGCCGCTCCCGCCGGCGCCAATATTTTTTCCATAGACAGCATTAGGAAGCATTCGCCTTTCCTGGGGAGCCATATTATCGGCGGCAATTTATCCCCTGTTCAAAACAGCTACCTTAAAACAACAAATTTTTATAAATTAAAATGCCATATTCTTCAGGCGGCGAAAGAGTGTCTGGATCTCTCCGCTCTCATATTTTCTTCCCGGCGCCTGTATCTTCTGGGAGACAGAATATTTTTGTTGCTTGACGACTTAATCGGCGGCGGCGGCGGGCCGATTAAGGGTGGTTTTTTTTCTTTTTTTCTGTATAATATAATAAGCGCGCCCGCAACAAGAGAATGCAGAAAAAATCTTGCCCTTCTGTATAATCGGCATTTTTCAACTATACAATGCCCATTAATAAATACTTTAAGCGACGACGAAATTAAGGCGGGAGAAATAAATTATTATCCCCTCTTTGTCGCTGATAAAATTCAGCAAAATCTGCTGGATCACCTTATCGCGAAAAATATTTTTGCCGAAAAATTATGGGAATTGGATGATCTTCACTTTCAAGAACTTAACAGCGATTTATATCAATCATTCATAATTTTTCCGCTCAATCATTCAATTAAAGAAAATGATATTATAAGAATTTATAAAGAAATAAAATACTTTCTAAAAAAATCTGGCTACCTTGAATAAAAAACAAAAAATGGCGCTGTGGCTTAATATGATTGAACCGATTTTTCTTGATAAGCAAAATCTGGCTGGCTGTTATATTTTTGTCGTAAAAAAATCAGTCTTGGCCGATTTTGCCGCCAAAAATTACCCGGCGGAAAAATTAATTTTCTTGAACGGCTTAGAAACGGCCGCCGGCCCGTCTTTTCATGATATCGTTTTTAAAACAGACCTTGTTTCGCAACTTAAGCAAGAAGGGATTAAATGCCTCGTTATCCCCCACCGAAGCAGCGAAGAAATTGAACGGTGGGCAAAATCCAACAAAATACGCCTGGTGGTTACTCCCTGGAAAAAACAGCAACAACTGGAGGATAAAAAATATTTCGACCGGTTATTGAAAAAATTTAAAATCGAATCTCCCCGGACCGTCTCGGCAAAAGATCGCCTCGACAATTGCAAAACGTACGTGGTTCAGGAGAAAAATAGCTTCGGTATGTTTGGCACGAAGTTTTATCAGCCGGATAAATCACCAAAACTGGATATTGATTATAAAAACACGCTGGTAAGGGAGTTTTTACCGGGGCCTTCGGCTGGGATCAGTATTTTTATTGACGCGGACGGAAACTATTTTCTTTCCGGCCTGCGCCGCCAATGTTTTACTTACAAAAACGGCTTTCCGGAAACTTTTTTGGGAATTCAGTGGCTGCCCGATAATTTTTTCCCCGAATCAACCAATAAAAAAATCGGCCTGGAAATTAAAAAACTGATTGATTCATTGCTTTATTCTAAATTCAGCGGGGTCGCGAACATTGATTTTTTAATCCACGAAGGCAATCCTTACGTCCTGGAATGCAATCCCCGGCTGTCTTCCGCCACGCCGCAAATCTTTTCTTTGGCGGAGTTAACCTCGGGAAAAAACGCCTGGCAATTTTTCTTAAATACCTTTCAAAAAATACCTAACCGCGGGATTAAGGATAATAAATTGCCCCGGCATAATTTCAGCGGTTCGCTGTTGGATATCGACGTGCCGGCGAAAACGCCGATAAGGAAGATATTGCCGGTCGGCGTTTATGAAGCAGGCGGACGGAAAATTAAATTTGTCAGCGAGGATATGAGATTCTTTACTTCCGGTAAAAACCGCTTCTTTCTTTTTCATGAACTGTCGGATACAAGAGTTATTGATCGCGATTTTACTTTAGCGACACTAATAAGCAATCTCCCGCTCTTTAATATGAAGTCCGGCAGCTTAAACCATTTGGGGAAAAAATTATATGATTATTTTAAAAAAGAATTTTTACGCAATTAAACAATTTATTAATCCTTAAATATAATGCCTATGCCTATTAAAAGTCTCTCCGCGGAGGAAAATAACGTTATTAGAGTTTTAAGGCAAAAAACCAATCATCAAACAGGAGAGCTGTCTCACTTGGTTAAAAAATTCATTGATAAAAAGGACATATTTTTAAAATTAGCCGAAAAATACCAGACTCCCTTTTATGTTTTGGATAGTGAAGAATTGAACAAGAACATTTTGGAATTTCAAAATGCATTTTCTGAGAATATTAAAAATTCTGAATATTTCTACGCGATAAAAATCAACCATCATTCGGAAGTGATTAAAGCGGTGCTTAAATATGACTACGGTTTAGATGTCTCAAGCGAACGCGAATTAAAACTTGCTTTAAAATCCGGGGCAAAAAAAATTGTCTTTAGCGGTCCGGGTAAAACCGAGTCGTCCCTGTCTTTAGCAGCCAAGCATAGCGATATTATTACCGTTAATATCGACAGTTTCACCGAGTTAAACAGGCTGAAAAAAGTGCTGGCTAAAGAAAAAGCACAAATGAGAGCGGGCGTCAGAATTACTCTGGAAAAAGATGACTGGAATAAATTCGGCATTCCGTTAAAAGATTTAAAAAAATTTATGGAATTGGCTGACAAAACCCCCGGGTTGCTGTTTGAGGGAATCCACTATCACTTAAGCTGGAATAAAGACGCTCTTCCTTATCAAAATGCGATAAAAAAAATATCTGAATATTTAAAAGGTAACATGGAACCAAGCAGGCTGAAACGGTTGAAATTCATTGATCTCGGGGGCGGATTCAGGCCATATTCATCAGAGGGATATTATCCTTGGATAACTCCAGAGGGGCAAATATTAAAAACCGCTTACGATCACCTTGGCTTAAAACCGCCATTTAAGGAAAAATATTATCTAACCGAAGCGATAACCATTGAAGAATACGCGCAGGGAATATCTGCCGCGATAAAAAAATATTTTAATCCGCTCTTAAATTGCGTCTACTACTTTGAGCCGGGGAGGGTAATTGCTAATAATGCGATGCATGTCATACTAAAAATAATGGACGTTAAAACTCCTCAAAAATCAATCGCCGACGGCGGAATAAATATAACCGGCTGGGAAAGGTTTGAATATGATTATTGCCCGTTGATAAATTTAACTCATCCTTCCCATCAGGAAATCGACCACACAATCTATGGCTCATTATGCATGCCGCAGGATTTGTGGGGATATCATTGCTACGCCAAAAAGATTTCCGAGGGGGATATTATCATAGTCCCCTATCAAGGAGCTTTAACGTATTCGCTGGCCCAAAATTTCATTCATCCGATTCCCAAAGTCTATACTCTAAAATAAAAAACCGTTCGGAAAAACCGGGCGGTTTGCGTTTCTACTGCATGTGGCAAATATTACTCTGGCATTTCTATTTCTTTAAAGACAATTTCTTTCCCCTCTTCATCTTCAAGCTCTCCCCAGACTAAAATAAGCTTTCTGATCTGGGGAAAGTTTTGTTTTATTCTCAACATAGCGGTACGCATATCCGCCTTTTGCTGTTCTTCTTCTTTCTCTCCCTCCAGCTCCCCGTGCCACCATTTATAAGCCCCGCAAAACTTATGATGGCTGATAATAATAATCTCTGTTTCATGAAACTTAATGGAAAGCGCAATCCAATAAAATATAAATTGCTTCACTATCCATGCCATCCATTGTTTTTGATTCTTCCACCCAGCTTTCGCTATCCAGATTGATGAACCTGGAAAAGAAAGTAAATCATAGGGGCACATACCCCGTGATTTTAGCCAAAAAAGCTCTTGCTCGCGGATACGCGGGTCCATACAACTAATCACTAAATATTTGCACTTCATACAAAGACCTCCAAAGAACGATGTTTTGCCCAAAAATCACGGGCAAAATCATATTATTATAGCACAAAAAACAAAAAAGTCGAGGCTTTTAATTTTATCTCGACTTTTTTTTGTAATCTTAGTCTATTTCTTCAAACTCAATCTCCCTGCCCTCGTCATCCCGCAAATTCGCCCAGATAAGTTTTACTGACATACCCGGATTTTTCGCTTTGATAATTTCCGCGGCTTTTTTCATATCGGAAATTTGCTGTGCTTTTTCTTCCTCCGCGCTCGCAAAAGTATAAGCGCCCGCGTACGCGCCGCACTGGCTATGGTGCACTAAAGCGACGCAACTGGAATGATGCAATTTTTCCGACAAGGAAATCTGGTTTAAAAGCGTTTCACCTTCCGGCGCGCCGTCGGCAATCGCTTTGCCCGCGCCGGCGAGCGAAACTAAATCGCAATCGCCCATATAACCTCGTTTTTCCATCCACTTATTCATCTCCCGCGTCAGGCGGAAATCCATGCAACGAATTAATAAATTTTGACAGTGGTGCGACATATGTTATAATATTTTTATGGGTTTAGAAAAACAATTCAAATCGAACTCAAAAATACTGTCAGACATTTCTTTGGATATTGGACAAATTTTTTTCGCGGCAATGTTTGTCGGTCCAATAATTACCGGGGGTGCCAATTGGTTCACTTTTATTGGAGGTTTGGTAGTATCGTTAATTTTTTGGTATTTAGCTATCTTATTCAATAACCTAAAAAAATATGGGGGCTATTATTAATTTTTATATTGTTGGAGCGATTATGGCCATAGCCGGAGCTTCATTGATAATTTTTCTGGTTCTTAGTGATAAAAAAAATCATTAACATTATTTTATGGATTTGACTACGAATGAATATGTTTTAATAACTCTTCTAACTATTGCGGTAATTTTAACGATTATCGCCGGAGTTTTGGTTAATAAACATACTAATAAAAAATAATTTAAAAAATTACAAAATAGACTTCGTAACGGCGTCTATTTTTTTATTTTGCAATTTCTCTATGATGTTTATGGCGGCACACGGCTTTAACGCGCGCCAGCTCTTTCGCGATTTTTGCCTGCACCGCGGAGAAATCAACGTCTTCGCGCTTTTCCGCCATCAATGATTCCGCGCGTTTGCGCGCTTCTTCGGCGCGCGCTTCGTCAATATCCGCCGCCCGTTCCGCCGTATCAGCCAAAATCACAACTTTGTCCGGCAAAACTTCAATAAAGCCTCCAGACACGGCCATCATTTCTATTTCATTGTTGGTTTTTTTAATCTCAATCACGCCCGGCATCAAACCGGCAACGAGCGGAATATGATTTGGCAGTACGGTAATCTCGCCCATTTTTGTCGGCACGGTAATCTGCAGTACTTCTTCTTTGAGTACTGTTTTTTCGGGGGTTACTATTTCAAAATTTATAGTCATATAATAAATTTAACACGAATGTTGTAGATTACTTTCTTTCTTCCCCTTTTATATTCTTTCGCATTTTTTCTATTTCTATGTGTATATAACCATTTTGGGAATCTAAATCATATTCTATTTTTGCCTCAATAGATAATACTATATCATCACTTATATTTATCTGATTAAAATTTTTATCTTCGCTAATAATATTAAAATTGAGTATATTAAAGTTACTACTAGAATCGTCTAATTCAAATTTTAATTGTTCACTTCCAGAAGATATTCTTTCTATAAGAATATCTTCTATCTTGCTTTTTTCAACATCGTCGGGTGAAAACCAACCAACATGGCTGTACCAAAAAGCTATCTTCCCTTGATCAATAAAATTTTTTAAAATATGCGACATTTTTTCCCTTAATGATAACTGCTCTACAAACTCTTTGAAGGGCATTTTACTATCTCGTAAATTCTTAACTTTTTTATCATAAATTTCATCAAATTTTTCAATAGATTTAATAACCCCTTGACAATCAAACCATAAATTATATTCCTCATTTACTGTCTTAACAACACATTTCCTTATTTTTACTTTGGCTTCCTGCATCTTGAAAAGGAAAGATTTGTCTTCATTATCATATCCTTCTCTAGTCGTCCAATATCCAACTATTACCGTTTTATTTAAAACATCGGCTAAATTATCGCCTACATTAACATTCAAGCTGTCTTTAGAAATCTCTTTTATCGGGACAATCATCTGACCTTGAGGAAATTTTTTAGAAATTGGCATCATTAATATATTATACAAACCTCTAGGAGTTAATGTAATCCCATCAAAACACCCTATACCTCCCCCACCTATCATATCTTCACTGCTTAGTATTGAAACTCCTATGCCTTTTATATGCTTTGTGCTCTTTTCTCCAACGAATTCAACTTTATCTTCAGCTATTGTTTTGATAGTATTAATCTCTTCCTCTGACAACCCATATAAACTCATCCGATGCTGTTTACTTTCTTGTTTTAGAAATTCCATCCATGGTAAAGAATTTTCTTTAGAGGTAATATGCGGACTATAATGTAAGTATTTAGAAGCAAGTTCATGCACATCTTGATAGGTTTTATCTTCTAAACCCACTTGATCGTGATAATCAGATGTTTCAGATGCGTAATAAAATATTGGTCTTTGCTCCGCTATGTTGTCGCCGTATATTTTAAATAAATTCTCTAAATCAGAATATTTTATATGCTCTCTTACCCCTTTAACCGCATCAAGTCCACAAAAAGGACACCCCTTAGAACAGCCAAAAGTCAACTGAATGGCGCATAAATTTTGGCAGATGAGCTTCAATTCTTCCGGCGTAAATTTTTTTTCTAGATGCAGCGGCAGTGCTTCGTGGTCGTTTGCTTTTGTCTCGCCATCATATATTTCTCTCTTCTTTTCTATAATAGAATCAACTAATTTTCTCTGACTCTCGGTAAACCATTTTTCCCAATAACTAAATTGAGCGACTAAAGAATCGTCTTCTACGGCCTGCTGTAAAAAATCTTCCAAATTCCCATTTTTATATAATTGCCTAAAGTAATTCCTTAACTCTTCTGGAGCCATGGCTAAAATTTCCTCTCCCGTTTTTTCAGCTAAGCTCAATGGTCTATCGTTATTTTCAAGATTAATCTTTTCTCGCATATTTTGCTCTTATTTTATTAATCTTGCGTTCATACCCCGTCAGATCGGCTAATTCCATCTCTAACTCGCATACATTGCGTACCAAGTCCTTAATTCCTTTAATTGACGCTTTTTTAATTGGTAAATCTTGTTCGGACATAATGTAAATATTTTTTCTAAAATTTATCCGCCAATTCGCTCTACAAAAATTCATCAAATCACCTAAAGTTTATCTTCTATCTGACACGCTGGCAATAGCGCTAATGCTTGACAGTAACTCTTATATTTCACGGGATTGCTTCGTCGCTCGCTCCACTTCGTTCCCGCTCACTTCTCGCAATGACATAATTTCTTACTTCTAACTTCTTACTTCCTTAATATCTCCCCGCATATAAAACTTATCCTCATTCACCTCATCCAATTCGCCGGCTAAAATTTTCGCAAAACCCCGAACCGTGTCGGAGAGTTTTACGTATTTACCAGGATGCCCCGTGAACACTTCGGCGACATGGAACGGCTGGCTTAAAAACTTCTGTATTTTTCTCGCGCGGTATACTGTCAACTTATCTTCTTCGGAAAGCTCTTCCATACCTAAAATCGCGATAATATCCTGCAGATCTTTGTAGCGCTGTAAAACTTTTTGCACCTCGCGCGCCACGCGGTAATGCTCCTCGCCAACCACCTGCGGATCCAAAATCGTGGAAGAAGAATCAAGCGGGTCAACCGCCGGATAAATGCCCAGTTCGGACAGCGCACGCGATAATACTACCGTTGAATCCAAATGCCCGAAAGTCGTTGCCGGCGCCGGGTCGGTCAAATCGTCTGCCGGCACATAAACCGCCTGAACGGAAGTGATTGAACCCTTGCTCGTGGAAGTAATGCGCTCCTGCATCTCGCCCATTTCAGTTGCAAGCGTCGGCTGGTATCCGACGGCAGATGGCATGCGGCCGAGTAGTGCGGACACTTCGCTTCCGGCTTGCGTAAAACGAAAAATATTGTCAATAAACATCAACACATCCTGATTTTTTTCATCGCGGAAATATTCGGCGATGGAAAGACCGGACAATGCGACGCGCAAACGGCAGCCCGGCGGTTCGTTCATTTGGCCAAAAACCATCGCCACTTTATCCAATACTCCCGCGCCTTTCATTTCGTGGTATAAATCATTGCCCTCGCGGCTGCGTTCGCCCACGCCGGCGAATACCGAATAGCCGCCATGTTCGTGCGCGATGTTATGGATTAATTCCTGAATGATGACGGTTTTGCCTACGCCCGCGCCGCCGAATAACCCGACTTTGCCGCCTTTGACGATTGGACAAATTAAATCAATAACTTTGATTCCGGTTTCCAAAATTTCCGCTTTGGTTGACTGCTCCGTAAATTCCGGCGCCTTGCGGTGAATCGGATATTTTTTAGCTGTCTTTACTTCCTTGCCTCCGTCCACTACTTCTCCTAAAACATTAAAAATGCGACCCAATGTTTCTTCGCCGACCGGCATGGATATTGGCGCGCCGGTATCAGATACTTCCATGTCGCGCTGTAAGCCGTCGGTTGAACCCATGGCAACCGTGCGCACGCGGTTTTGGCCGATGTGCTGTTCCACTTCCAATACCAGCTTTTTGTCTTTCTCCCGCCCCACCTCTAAAGCAGAATATAAATTAGGTAAATCGTTTTCAAATTGTACATCAACGACCGCGCCGATGATTTGTTTAATTTTTCCTTTACTATTTTCCATATTATTTGCATTATTAGTGATTAGTGAAAATTCGTTATTAATTTGTGTTCATTAGTGATGGTCACTAATTTTCACAAATTTATAACTAATCCGCACAAATCACAAATATATTATTAACTTTGTAATGCTTGCGCCCCACCCGCGATTTCCGCTATCTCTCTGGTAATATTTGCCTGCCGCGCTTTGTTGTAGGTCAAGGTCAAATCGTCAATCATGTCGTTTGCCGCGTCACTCGCGTTGCGCATCGCAAGCATTCTCGCGCTGTGTTCGCTCGCGTTAGATTCCAGCATCGCCTGAAACATCTGGATTTCCAATAGCCGCGGAATCATTTCGTCCAAAACTTCTTTGGCATTCGGTTCAAAAATATACTCCTGATTCGTAAAATATTTCTGTTGTTTAGCGGCAATAATTTCTTTAGTCATGGCAACATTGCTGTCTCTGCCGATAACTCCTAAATTGTCTTCTGCTTTTAAATCAACCGGCAATAATTGCTTCACGCGCGGAATTTGTTTTACCGCCGAAACGAAATCGGTATAAGCTAACATTATTTTATCATAACGACCGTCTAAATAATCTTTGATCGCCATTTTCGCCACCGGCAAAACTTCCGCTATTTCCGTAACAACATCCGGTTTGTCAAATTCGGCCGCGAGATTAAAACCAAAACGCCGGTGCACTGTTGCTCCTTTTTTTCCTAAAATAACAAATTCCGTTTCCGCTCCGGCGTGTCTTTCAATTGATTTAATCGCTTTATTAATAATATTGGCGTTAAAGCCGCCGCACAACCCGCGGTTGGAACTGATTAAAATTATACCGACTTTTTTTATCGCTTGGCGAGACCTTAAAAGTTCGTGCAATTTCTGATTTTTTTCCGCCGCTTTCGCCAAATCTAAAACCGTCAGCCAGCTTAAATTGGCGTAACTGCGTGTTTTTAGCACCGCTTCAATCGCGCGGCGCATTTTTGCCGCGGACACTAGCTCCATCGCTTTCGTGACTTTCTTGGTGCTTTTAACGGATTTTATTCGTCTAATTATATCTCGCGTGCTGGCCATATGTTATTTTATCTTTTTCCTTAATTCTTCGTATTCTTCTACGGTTATATCAATATCTTTTAATATTTCTTTTAAAATGCCAACGCCCAAATCTTCATTGCCGTGTACCGGAACAGTGGTCGTGTTTTTATTCTCGTGATTAATAAAAAAATGATGACTGCCTTTGGAGCGCAACAAAACAAAACCTAAGCGTTCTAAAATTTTTATCATCTTCTTAGCGGAGATGACATTTAACTTAGACATAATTATCTGCTGAATTGCAACTGCTGAATGCCGACAAACTGATTTTGCGGAATGCCCGCCTCAAAAAATTTCTCGTCTACATCCAAACAAAGTCTAACTACTTCGTTCAGCCGCTTGTATAGCTCCGGCAATGTTTTGGCTTGCGTGTAGCAACTGCGCAAAGCCGGCACGCGGCCAAGATAATAACCGCTTTCATCTTTTTCAATAATTACCGACAAATTATATTCTTTCTTTTTTTTCATATAAGTATAATTGATTAATTAAAATTATATTACAATTTTACGCTTTCAGTTAAATTAATACTTTCAATTGTTCCCAAATGAGGAACGACTAAAAGATTCCTTCAGTGTTGGCGCAGTTAATTTTTTGCATTCCTTCATCGGTTGGTACTGAAAGGGGGGTGGCAATTTGCCCCCATCCTTTTGCCAATTCAGGATCGCGTCGGCGCATATCTTTAATGTATCCATTAGGTTGGGTAGAATCTGTCAAGACCGCCACTACATCAGAAATAACAAACCACCATTCTTTATTATAAATAGTTTTTCTTATTTTTTTGCCTTTGAATAAAGTAATGTGAGTATTGTTATTTTTAGCGTCCTCCATATTTTACTTTTCTATAATAATATCTTATGTGCTGGGGCTCACCGGAATGACAAAAAAATATCTGTGCTCCGTGTTTATCCGTATCCAATCCGTGTTAATTTATTGTGAATTCTTTCTTATATTCCTCCACCATCTTCTTCATCTTCCCAATCAATTTATCGTCCAATTCTTTTTTTTCTATAATCTCATTCATCACTTCGCGCGCGCTCGTGTCCGCGTATTTATATAAACCTTGTTCAAACTCGCGAATTTTATTAACCGGAATATCGTCAAGCAATCCCTCATTCACGGCGTAAAAAATAACCACCTGTTTTTCCACCGGCACGGCCGCGTATTGTTCTTGTTTAAAAATTTCCGTAATTCGTTTGCCGCGCTCCAGTTTCTGTTTGGTTTCTGAATCCAAATCCGAGCCAAACTGCGCGAAAGCCGCGAGCTCGCGGTATTGGGCAAAGTCCAATTTCATTTTGCCCGCGACTTTTTTCATCGCTTTAATCTGCGCGCTAGACCCGACGCGCGAAACCGAAATACCGACATTTAAAGCCGGCCGGATGCCCTGATAAAACAAATCAGTTTCCAAAAATATCTGGCCGTCGGTAATGGAAATAACATTGGTCGGAATGTAAGCGGATACGTCGCCCGCCTGCGTTTCAATAATCGGCAGAGCCGTTAACGAACCGCCGCCGTTGTCTTTGCTTAACTTGGCCGCGCGTTCCAGTAATCGTGAATGCAGATAAAATACATCGCCCGGATAAGCCTCGCGGCCCGGCGGACGGCGCAGTAATAACGAAATCTGGCGGTAAGCGACCGCGTGTTTTGATAAATCGTCATAGACGACCAAAACGTCTTCGCCTTTGTCCATAAAATATTCGCCCATGGCACAGCCGGCATAAGGCGCAATGTAAGATAACGACGCTGGCGTGGACGCGCCCGCGAGCACTATTGTTGTATATTCCATCGCGCCATTTTTTTCCAGTTCCGCCACGATGCGCGCAATTTTACTTTCTTTCTGTCCAATCGCGACATAAATGCATTTCATATTCTGTCCTCGCTGATTAACGATAGTATCAACGGCGATAGCGGTTTTGCCGGTTTGCCGGTCGCCGATAATTAATTCACGCTGGCCGCGGCCGATAGGAATCATCGCGTCAATCGCTTTAATTCCGGTCTGTACCGGCTGTTTTACCGATTCGCGCGCGATTACGCCCGGAGCAATTTTTTCCACCGGATAAAATTTGTCTGACTTAATTTCGCCTTTGCCGTCCAATGCCTGGCCTAACGGATTAACCACGCGCCCGACTACCGCTTCGCCGACCGGCACCTGCAAAATTCTTTGGGTGCATTTTACCGTATCGCCTTCTTTTATTTTTAAATAATCGCCCAAAATAATCGCGCCAACCGTATCTTCTTCCAAATTCAACGCCACGCCGTAAATAGTTTCTTTTGCACTTGTTTCAAAGGCAAGCATCTCGTTAGACATTACTTTCGACAATCCGGAAACGCGCGCGATGCCATCGCCCACTTCAACCACTTTGCCGACATGCTCCACTTTAACTTCGCTTTGGAAATCGTTAATTTGCTGTTTGAGTTGTTCAATAATAAAATCTTTGGTTCGCATATATTACTTTTTATCCCTACTAATTACTAATCTATACCAATATACCAATGTCAAAATTTATGCGTCTTATTAGTATATTAGTACTGATTGGTAATTAGTAGGTGATATTTATTTAATTTACTAGTTTACTTTTTAAACTTTGCAATTGATTTCTAACACTCCCGTCTATAACTGTGTCGCCGACTTTAACGATAAATCCGCCTAAAATACTTTTATCAATCTGATTTTTTAAATTAACCTCTTTTGCTTTTAACAGCTTAGCTATAGAGCCATGGAGTAATGGAGCGATGTTTTTGTCTAATTCTCTCGCGCTTATTAACTCTCCTTCAACTATTCCCCGTTCCCGGTTCCAATTTTTTTCAAACTCCGCGATGATTTTCCCCGCTTTATTCAGACTTCGCCGCACCGAAAGTAACTTAACGAAATTGTTTAGCGCAACTTTAACATCCGCTTCGCTTTCAATTTCCGCTAAGACTTCATATAAACTTTGAGCGTATTGTTTAATAGTGATTTTCATAAATGTAACACGAATGTACACAAATTACACGCGAATATTTCAAATTAATTCGCAAACTAATTCGTGCATATTAGTGTATAATTTGAAACATT
>Ga0210057_1002783_pt1 | contig 24706 bp, 26 predicted proteins | sample CryGeyCG2114_010_2_FD_183968 | JGI IMG/M metagenome (GOLD analysis project Ga0210057, IMG submission 183968) | Groundwater microbial communities from aquifer - Crystal Geyser CG10_big_fil_rev_8/21/14_0.10 (SPAdes) (version 2) | ecosystem: Environmental > Aquatic > Deep subsurface > Groundwater ...
CCCACGCGCCATCAGTCAATCATCCGTGGAGACAAAGATCATTTGTTAAAATGGCGGTAAGGCAAAAAGAGCCAAGTATGACATTTTAAAATTGCTCAAAGTATGACATTTTAACTTGGGGTTGACATTTTTGCGCGCGCGGTTGACCATCGGCTTAGGCTATGATAGCCTATAGGTATAAATACTTTTTTAAATAGTTATGCTTAATGCCAATCAGAAACAATTGTTAGAAAGAACCGCTAACTATGTTAAGCTTAAATTTTTGCATGATCCGACTGACCGCGGTTGGCATCATATCACCAGAGTAGGGCGTTTAGCTCGAGTTTTGCAGGCGCAAGAAGGCGGGGATTTATTTTTGATTGAGCTTACCGTTTTATTGCATGACGTGGGGGATTATAAGAAATATGGTTTTAATGAAAGCAAAGGCAATTTGGTTTTGGACGCAATGATGGATATTTTGGGAATCAATCAAGATTTGCAAAAAAAAGTTATGAAATTGGTGTCTGAATCGCAATACAAAGGCAAAGAAACCAAAGTGCCTACCACCATTGAAGGTAAAATTATTCAAGATTCAGATTGGCTGGACGGTCTTGGCGCCATAGGTATTGCTCGCACTTTTGCGATTGGAGGCAATCTTGGACGCGCTTTGCATGATCCGGCTAGAAAGATTAGGCCGATTTTAAGCCGTCATGATTATCAAAAAAAGAAATTTGAAAGCACCAGCTTTAATTTTTTTTATGAAAAATCGCTTAAGTTGCCTAATATGATGAATACCAAGACAGGCAGAGAGATGGCTAAAAAAAGAGCGGAATTTATAAAAATATATTTAAATGAGTTTGTTCGGGAATGGAATTTGGAAGATGTGCCCAAGCTTGAAGGCGCGAAGAAATAATTTTAAATTTTTTAAATTGTAATTACTATGGCAAAATTGCAAGGCAAAGCTCTGGTCGCTCAAGGGGGCGGACCGACCGCGGTTATCAATCAAAGTTTGGTAGGAGTCATTTTGGAAGCGCGTAAATTTACTGAAATTGATCGTGTTTATGGCGCCAGATTCGGCGTTTGCGGAATCAAAGAGGAAAATTTTATTGATTTGACTCGCTCCACCACTCATAATTTGGAAAGAGTTGGCGATACTCCCGGCTCAGCTTTGGGTTCCACGCGCGATAAACCGGATGAGAAATACTGCGAAGAGATATTTTCTTCCATGCAAAAGCACAATATCCGCTATTTTTACTATATCGGAGGCAATGATTCCGCCAGCACTTGCCATATTATTAATGAGCAGGCCAAGGCGGCCAATTATGAATTGCGCGTTATTCATATTCCTAAAACAATTGATAATGATTTGGTCGGCACTGATCATAGCCCGGGTTATGGTTCGGCGGCCAAATTTGTGGCTCAGTCTTTTGCCGGAGTTAATTTGGATAATTTGTCTTTGCCCGGAATATATATAGGCGTGGTTATGGGTCGGCACGCCGGTTTTTTGACAGCTGCTTCTTCTTTGGCTCGCCGTTTTCCAGATGACGGACCGCATTTAATATATTTGCCGGAAAGGGTTTTTGACCCCAAAAAATTTGTGGCTGATGTGGATAAAGTTTATAAGGAATTCGGCCGATGCGTGGTGGCTGTGTCTGAAGGCATTCATGATAAAAAAGGCAACTCCATTATGGCCAATTTATTAAATACCGGTGAAAAAGACGCCCATGGCAATATTCAGTTATCAGGTTGTGGCGCTTTGGGGGATGCTTTGGCCAATTTGGTTCGCAAAGAAATCAAAAACAAGCGCGTGCGCGCCGATACTTTTGGTTATTTACAGCGCAGTTTTTTGGGTTGTGTATCAGATAGTGATCGCTGGGAAGCGCGTGAAGTGGGCGAACGAGCCGTGCAATATTCGGTCTGGGATGATGTGGATGGTTCCGTGGCGATTGATCGCGTGGGTGATTATGCCGTTAGGTATGGGTTGATTGATTTAAAAGAAGTGGCTGGCAAAACCAAAACTATGCCGGATGAGTTTATTGCTTCTGACAATATGGTGTCTGAAGCTTTTCGTTCTTATGCTCGTCCCTTAACTGGCAATTTGGAACATCTGGAGAGAATTATGGCGGTTAGGGTAGAGAAAAAATAATTTTTAATAATTTTTTTAAGTTTTAATACTTATGGCAGAAGAAACATTATCACAAATAGCCAACAAAATGGTGGCTCTTGGCAAAGGCATATTGGCGGCTGATGAAAGCGCGCCTACTATTAAAAAACGTCTTAATTCTGTTGGCGTGGAATCAACTGAAGAAAATCGTCGCACTTATCGTGGGTTGCTTTTTACCGCTCATGGCTTGGAACAATATATCAGTGGCGTTATCATGTTTGACGAAACATTAAGACAAAACGCAGCCAATGGAATCAATTTTTCGAATTTGTTGGCGCAGAAAGGAATTTTATCTGGTATCAAAGTGGATCAAGGCACTGAATTGTTCGCTGGCTCAGAAGTGGAAAAGTTTACCAAAGGTTTGGATGGTTTATCCGAGCGACTTCAAGAATATTATAGTTTGGGCGCTCGTTTTGCCAAATGGCGCGCGACTTATAGTATAGGAAATAGTTTGCCATCTGAAAAATGTCTGCTTCAAAACGCACAAGATCTGGCCGAATATGCTTATTTATGTCAACAAAATAGTATAGTTCCGATAGTAGAGCCGGAAGTTTTGATGGATGGGGCGCATAGTATTGAGGATTGCTACCAAGCGACTAAAAAAGTTTTAAAAGCTGTATTTGAGCAATTAGCCATTAAAAATGTTGCGCTTGATAGTATAGTTCTAAAACCTAATATGGTAATTTCTGGTCAAAATTCAGGTATTTTAGACACTCCTGAAAAAGTTGCTCAAATGACAGTTGATTGTTTCAAGGAAACAGTACCACCTCAAGTTCCTGGAATTGTATTTTTGTCAGGTGGCCAAAGTGAACAACAAGCCTGCTCCAATTTGAATGCTATGAATGTAAATGGCCAAGAACAAATGTGGCAGTTAAGTTTTTCTTTTGGGCGGGCTTTGCAAAATTCAGCTCTTCAAACTTGGGCTGGAAAAGAGGAAAACATCATTAAAGCGCAGGAAGTATTTCTTCGGCGCGCTAAATTATCTAGTTTGGCTCGGTCCGGACAATATAAAGAGGAAATGGAAAATAATTAAAATATGTTTATAAGGAAATTTTCCAATTGTTAAGAAATAATTGCTGGCGACGGTCGTATTTTGCGTGAATTAATCAGTGACTTGAATGATTTTGCTTGAGGATTGGAGGATGGAGTAAAAAAATAAAATGGAGTATGCTTGGTATATATTAATATGTCCGGAGATCAAATAAAATTAATGGGAAATTGGCGGAAAATATTGAATAGTCGCGATAGAATTTCTGGAAGAAATAGAGATCTTGAATACAGCTGGGATGCTTATGATAAAGGCTTGCAAGATTACAGTATTTTTTTTGAGAAAGTTTGTCCTGATAAGAAAGCGGGCTTAAAATTGTTTGTAGAAAATACTTTAAGCGACCGGCGCGGTCAAGCCGTTGGCGTGGATGTGGGCGGTCCAGGACTGATGTTATTTCAAGGTTTTGATCCGAATTTTTTTTATAAAACAATTGGAGCAATTTTATTAAAAAGATATGAATATTCTGAAATTTTAGATGAAAAACATACCATTATAGAAGCTGACTGTTTAAAAGCGCGGGGGTTGAGGCGTTTAAAAAATTCTTTAGGCGGGGATGGCAAAGTGGATATCTTATTTGAGCGCATGCTGGGAGGCATTAAAAATTACCCCGCCAGCCCTGAATATTTGTGGTCTTTATTAAATAATTTATATAAATTATTACGTACAGGGGGTATGATGTTCGCGCAATCTCCCGATCTACGCGGCAAAGAGGACAAGCAGAATATTCAGAATTGGCTTGATAATTTGCAAAATAATAGTTGCGGTTCATTGGAATTAAAACACGCTTCAATGCCATCTATGGTTCACAATGTTCCAAAAGAAGATGTCTATGAGATAATTTATTTGCGTAAATTAGAGGGCGCGCCAGATGATCTACCTAGATAGAAGGGCGATATAGGGAACTTATCCACAGAAAACTGTCAAAAATATATTGACAGTTTTTTATTTATGTATTAAGCTATAATTAGCTAAAATATGGATATAAATATATTAAAGAGTCTGGGTTTTTCTGACAAATCGGCTAGTGTTTATCTGGCTTTGTTATCAATGGGTCCGTCATCAGTGCGTAAATTAGCCCAAAAAACCGGTTTGAACCGCGGAGTAGTCTATGATAAGCTTAAATGGTTATCAGACAAAGACTTGGCCAGTTTTTATAAAGACAAGAGCAAACAACTGTTTGTGGCCAATGATCCGGCTAATTTAAGGTCTTTAATAAAAGAAGAATCCCTTAAATTGGCAGAGGCGGAGAAAAAAATGGACGGGTTGGTGCCGGAGTTGCGCTCTTTATATGACAAGGGCGGCCAACGTCCGATCGCGCGGTATTTTTCCAAAAAAGATATACATAAAATACTGGAAGACGTGATTGAAACCTGCGAGAAAAATCCGGAAAAAATGTATCGCATTTATTCCACGGCTCGCATTCGCCAATATTTATATGAAGGATTTGAAACGTTCAGCGACGTGCGGATCGCCAAAGGAATCGCCGTGCGCGCCATTGCCATCGGATCGGGCGGTGAATTGCGTGGCATGGATGAAAGAAAATGGCTGCCTTCGGAGCAGGATACTGACACTTATATCTTGATTTATCCGGGCAAAACCGCTTATGTGTCGCTAGACGCCAAGGGCGAGCCAGTGGGCGTAGTGATTGAAAATGATGGTATTTATCAGACGCAAAAAATTATTTTTGATGATCTGTGGAAAAAATTATAATTTTGATTATAACAGGCAATTTAATTTATTTAAGCGATATCGCGAAGCGCAAGGAGCGAAATGAATTAAATTGTCTGTTATACTGATATTTTGATTTATGTTTATAATTGATTTTGATGATACTTTGTTTAATACGCGGGGTCGCGATGGATTTATTGAGGCGCGTGTGCGCGCGCTTGAACAATTGAATATAAATCGTAAATTGTATTTTCAGACTTATAAGTCAGCGCGTAATTGGAATGAACAAATGGTTTACACCAGCCACCGGCATGCTCAAGAATTGGCTAAACATGGCTATGACGAAGAAAAAATTTATCAAGCTTTGGAGAAAACAGAAGCCGTTGAATTTTTAAAACAATTGATTATCAAAGACGCAGAAAGTTTTTTGACAAAAATAAAAGACTTAGGCCAACCCATGATTTTGTTAAGCAGTGGTGAGAGCGGTTTTCAAAATATAAAAATTAAACGAACCGAACTTGATAAATATTTTGATCAAATTTTAATTACGCGAAAACCCAAAGAACAAGTTTTGGATGGAATAAAAGAATTAGCCGAACAGCCAAAGATTTGGTTTGTCAATAATCGCGTGGATGAAACACTCGCTGTGAAAGATAAATTTGATTGGTTTAAGTATGTTTTGAAGCAGTCCGAAGACATATCTTTGTCCGAGTATCAGTCCGGCGGATTGCCTTTTTTTCCAAATTTAACGCAAATTTATGAATTTATTATCAAATCTTGAAAATTTTGGCGTGGTGATTTTGGCCGCCGGCCAAGGCACTCGTTTGGGCTGTGAAGACAAACCTAAAGTAATGATGGAATTAAACCACCAGCCTATCATTGGTTATATTGTTGATACTTTGTTTCGCGTTGGTTTTCGCGGACGACAAATTTGCTTGGTAGTCGGCTATAAACGGGAAAAAGTTATAGACTATTTTGGCGGTCGGGTTATTTACGCTTATCAAGATGAGCAATTGGGCACGGCTCACGCCGCCTATACCGGCATGAAAGTTTTGCCGCAAAATATTGATAATGTTTTAATACTTAATGGCGATGACAGCGCTTTTTACAAGCCAGCCACGATTGAAAATTTGATTCAACAGCATTTACAACAAGGGGTTATGGCCAGTTTGTTGTCCACCAGCATTGATTCCGCCAGTTTTGGCTATGGACGGGTGATGAGAAAACAAACCGGTGAAATAGAATTGATTGAAAAAGAATATTTAAACACGGAAAACAAAGACATCAATGAAACCAGTACCGGAACTTTTTGTTTTAACCGCAATTGGTATACGGGTATGTTTCCCAATATGCCGATAATTGAAAAATTGGGTGAATACGGATTGCCCACGGCTTTTACCATGGCTCAAAGAGAAGGCTTGTCTGTTCAAGTGATTAAATTGGAAGATTCCAATGAATGGTTTGGCATTAATACTCCGCCGGAATTAATTGAGGCAAATAAAAGAAAAGTATCAATAAATTTATGAGTGAAAACAGCAAACAATTGTTAACCGGTTCGCAAGTGGCCGTCATGGCTTGTCGTGATGCCGGCGCCCAAATGATGTATGGCTATCCAATTACGCCGACCAGCGAGGTTTTTTCCGGCTGGATACAAAATGATTATCCGTATTTGCAAACTGAAGATGAAGTGGCGGCCGGATTCGCGGTTTGTGGCAGTGTTTTGGCCGGTAAAAAAACTTTTACAGCTACCGCTGGTCCCGGTCATGTGTTAATGCAAGACGCTTTATCAATGGCCGAAGGCATGCGGTTGCCGTTTGTGGCTATTGTTGGCCAGCGAGGCGGTCCTAGTTCAGGCACGGTTATATATTCTCAACAAGAAGTGATTTTGGCTTGTTTCGGCGGTAATGGCGAAGGGATGCGCTTGGTTTATTCTCCGGCTAATTTGGATGAATTATATCAACTGACTATCAAGGCTTTTAATGACGCTTGGAAATACAAATTTCCAGCAATTGTTTTGACTGACGGTTATCTGCTCAAGGCTAGCGCTGTTTTTGTTAAACCAAAATTGTTGGCTAATATTTCCATTCAAGCGCCAGTGGCTCAAAGCGCCAATGTTCATCTGCCCAGCATATATACTCTGGAAGAAGATTTGCATGAAAAATTAGCCAAAGATAAAAAAGATTTTGACAGCGCGCGCCAGTATTTAGAAATGGCTGAAGAATATATGATTGATGATGCTGAAATTTTGATAGTCGCTCATGGGATTGTGGGCGCGAGCGCCAAACAAGCTGTGCAGGATATGCGCGCCCAAGGCAAAAAAGTCGGCTTATTTCGTCCGATCAGCTTGCGGCCTTTTCCTAAAAAAAGTTTGAATTTTGTTTTGACCAAGATCAAAAAACTTTATGTGGTGGAATCAGCCTTGGGACAATTGGAACGGTTAGTCCGTGAAGAAATTGAATCTGATTTTAGCGTTCAAATAAAAAGTTTGCATTATCCGGCTTTGGGTATTGAGCCGGAAGAAATTGTTAAGATGGTTAATAAAAATTAGACGATTTCAATCGGTATATATCTGTTGCGCTCCTTGCGCTTCGCGATGTCGCTTAACAGATATATACCGATTGAAAAATTAAATGATTTCTATGAATCAAAATAATTTATCAAAATTTTGTCCGGGTTGCGGCTATCCAATAGTGCTGGGATTGTTGTCTAAAATTTTGTCTGAAAAAGGCTTATCCGGCCAGGCGGTTTTGGGTTTGGATATTGGCTGTTCTCTTTTGGCCATTAATCATTTGGATATCAATACTTTTCAAACTCATCATGGCCGAGTGACGCCGACTATGGTTGGGTTTAAGCGGGCTAGGCCTGATTCTATAAGTTTGGGTTTGACCGGCGATGGCGGAGCTTATGCTATTGGTTTGCAAAACTTGCTTTGGGCGGCTAAACGCGATGAAGCAATTACTATTTTGGTTATAAATAACACCCTTTACGCTATGACCGGCGGGCAAACAGCGCCGACTACTTTAAAAGGACAAATCACCAGCACCAGCCCGCATGGCAATGAAGAAGAATCTTTTTTCGGTCCGGAATTGTTGAAAAGTTTAGTAAATGAAAAAGCCTTTTTGGCGCGCGGGGCTGTTAATGATCCCAAAACCTTGTCAGAATATTTGGCGACAGCCATAGCCACACAACAAGCCGGACATTTTTCTCTGGTGGAAATATTGTCTTTTTGTCCAACCAACTGGCGTACTCGAGGGGCAGATACTTTGGCGCGCCTCAACAGCCTTAAAGAAACATATAAAATGGGAATTATTTAAATCTTTATGAATATCAAACTACTATTAGCCGGAGACGGCGGACAAGGAATACAAACAATTTCCAGCTTGATTGCTCGATCAGCTTTTGACAATGATTTTTATGTCAGCCAGATTCCCAATTTTGGCTTGGAACAGCGGGGCGGGGTTTCTTTGGAGTTTGTCCAAATAGCTGATGAACCGATTACTTATCCCAAATTTGCTCGGCCGGATATTTTTTTAATAATGTCTGAACAAGCCAGAGAGAGAACGGTTCATTATTATGATTTGACTCGCGTTCAGGCCGGAAATCTAAAAGTTTTGGACAGCAAAGATTTTCAGGCGGATTTTGAAAAAAATCAAATTAAATCCCAGAGCCAAAACATTTTTTTCTTGGGCGTGATTTGTAAATTATTATCAGATAAAAAAATATTATCCAAGGATGATATGTATGGCCGGCTGGAAAAAAAATTGGGTCAAAAGACAGGCTGGGAAGAAAACGCCAAGAGTTTCACAACCGGTTATAATTATATAAACTTTTAAAAAATTAAAATATGTGCGGGATTATTGGATACGTGGGAAACAAAAGAGCTTTGCCGATTTTAATAAATGGACTGCGCCGTTTGGAATATCGCGGTTATGACAGCGCGGGCGTGGCGGTTTCGCATGAAGGAAAAATAAAAACCATAAAGTCAGTCGGACGAATTGATAGTTTGGAAAAAATGATCAATGATCAAGTTTTGGCCGGCGAAACGGGCATCGCTCATACACGCTGGGCCACGCATGGCGGAGTCACTCAAGCCAATGCTCATCCTCATTGGGGTTGCGCTCAAGATTTGGTGGTTGTTCATAATGGAATCATTGAAAATTATCGTGAATTAAAAGCGCAAATTTTATCTAAACACAAATTTGTTTCCGAAACCGATACGGAAGTATTGGCTCATCTGATTGAACATTTTTATCAGGGGGATTTGCGCTTAGCCGTGGAAAAGGCTTTGACCAAAGTGCGAGGCACTTATGGTTTGGTGGCCATGCATAGCGCTGAACCGGGCAAATTAATTGCCGCTCGATTAGGCAGTCCTTTGGTGGTAGGCGTGGGTGACGGCGAATATTATATTGCTTCTGACACTTCACCAATGTTGGCTTACACCAAAAACGTTGTTTTTTTGGATGACGGCGAGATAGCCCAAATAACCAAAGATGAATTGAAAACTTATACTTTGGCCGATAAAAAAATCAATAAGACAATTGAGAGAATTGATTGGGACGAAGCGCAGGCGCAAAAAGGCGGTTTTGATCATTTTATGCTCAAAGAAATTTTTGATCAGCCCACTGTTTTTGAAGATTCCATTCGTGGAAGAATTGACGCTGAAGAGGGCACTGCTCATTTGGGCGGGCTTAATTTAACCGATGAACAAATGCGTCAGATAAATAGAGTGGTATTTATTGCTTGTGGCACCGCCTATTACGCGGCCTTGATTGGCAAATACGCTTTTGAACGTTTGGCCGGATTGCCGGTGGAAGTGGATGTGGCCAGTGAATTTCGTTATCGTGATCCCATCATAGATAAAAATACTTTAGTGTTCGCGGTTTCTCAATCCGGCGAAACCGCCGATACTTTGGCGGCTTTGCGTGAAGCCAAAAGACGCGGGGCTTTTGTTCGAGGCATGGTCAATGTGATTGGCTCCACTATCGCGCGGGAAACCGACGGTGGGAGTTATATTCACGCCGGTCCGGAATTGGCCGTGGCTTCCACCAAAGCTTATACCAATATGATTGCCATTATGTTGCTGACCGCTTTGCAATTTGGACGTTTAAAAAGAATCAGTCTAGCTACGGGCCAGCGTTTAATCCATGCTCTTTTGGAAATTCCGAAAAAGATGAACGAAATTTTGGCTCAAAGTGATAATATTAAAGCAATAGCCGAACAATATAAAGATTTTCACGATGCTCTTTATTTGGGACGGGGCATAAATTATCCGGTGGCCTTGGAAGGTTCGCACAAGCTCAAAGAAATTTCATATATTCATAGTGAAGGTTATCCGGCCGGCGAAATGAAACACGGCGTCAACGCTTTGTTAACGGAAAAATTATTATTGGTTGGCATTATGACCAAAAATCAACTTTATGAGAAAATGCGCAATAATATTGAAGAAGTCCGCGCTCGCAAAACGCCCATAGTGTTAGTGGCCAATACCGGCGATGAAGCCGTTAAAGAAATTTGCAATCAAGTTATTTATGTCCCGCCGACCATGGAACTTTTGGAACCGCTTTTAAATACGATTCCTTTGCAGTTGTTTGCCTATTATACAGCCGTGGCTCTGGGTCGGGACGTTGATCGTCCGCGCAATTTGGCTAAAAGCGTAACCGTGGAATAATATGAGCCGATTCAAAGCCGCAATTTTTGATATGGATGGATTGCTGATAGACAGCATGCTTTATTGGCTGGATTTGGATAGGCAGATTTTTGACAAATACGGATATGAATTGACTGACGACCATGTCATCCGGCTGACCGGCGGAAGTGACGTGGAAAATATGATTTTTTTAAAAGAAGTTTTTAATTTGTCTCCTGAACACGAGCAGGGAATTTTTGATTTGCGCCGTAATAACGTGGAAGTGATTTACAAAGACAAATGCGCTCCCATGCCCGGAGCGAATGAATTGCTGGAAAAATTGCATTTGGCCGGAATAAAAAAAGCCGTGGCTACGGGCGCGCCATCTGTTTATGCGCGCCGGATTTTGGATCGGTTTGACTGGCATAAATATTTTGATCATTTGGCGGCGGCTGATCATGTGGGAAATGTGGGTAAGCCAAACCCGGCGATTTTTTTGCATGCCCTGGAAAAATTGAGTTTGACGCCTCAAGAGTGCGTGGTATTTGAAGATGCGCAAAACGGCATTACCGCGGCCAAGCGAGCGGGCATGACTTGTATAGCCGTGCCTGATAAACGTTGGAGTTTTGGCGATTTTAGCCAGGCGGACTTGGTGGCGGATTCATTGAATGATCAATCTATTATTAATTTTTTAAATCTATGAAAAAAAAGGCAGTGGTAATAGGGGGAGGTAATGGCACTGCCATTACTGTTCAAGCCTTAAAGTGTAATCTTGATAAGTTTGATATTGGCGCGATTGTTTCCATGAGCGATTCAGGCGGTTCTTCCGGCCGTTTGCGCGCTGAATTTGGCGTCCTGCCTCCGGGCGATATATTGCGAGCGATTTTAGCTTTGTCCGCGCATGATTATAAAATACTTAGGCAAATATTTAATAAAATAAGGTTTAGCGATACTGGCAATTTGAACGGGCATAATCTGGGCAATCTATTTTTAACTTTGACGCAAAATTACGGCGCTAGTTTAATGGACAGCGCGCGCGCTTTGGAACAGGCGGTGGAAGCGGTTGGACGGGCTTATCCGGCCAGTTTGGATATGACTGATTTAATGGCCGAATTGGACAATGGTGAAATTGTAAAAACCGAAGGCGCGATTGATCGTCCCAGTTATGACCGCGCGCGTAAAATCGTCAAAGCCTGGCTGGAGCCGGCGGCCAAAATTTATCCGGCCACGGCCGAAACTATCAAACAAGCCGATTATATTTTTTTGGGCCCGGGCAGTTTGTATTGCAGTGTGATTGCCGCGATTTTGGTTGACGGGGCTAAAGAAGCCATTGCCCAGTCACAGGCTAAATTAATATATATCGCGGGCAATGCTTATGAAAAACACGGTGAAACCGGTCCGACTGTTTTGAGTGATTTTATAAAAACATTGGAGGGTTATCTGCCGCGCTCGCTGGATTTTGTTATTTACAACAACGCGGTTTTGGATGAAGCGCAGAAAAAAAGATATATGGAAAAAAATTGGGGAATGATAGAGTATGATGAAGATAATTTGGGCGGATATAGCATTGTGGCCGGAGATTATGAAAAAGCCGAGGGCGGACTGGATAAGGAGAAGCTGGGCGAAATTATCAGAAAAGTGGCTGATATTTAAAACTTTAAATATATTTTTATGAACATAGAGAAAATTGTTAAAAACGACTGCCAGGCGATAAAATTGATAGCCAAAGATGGAAATAAAATAATCGGTCGGGCGTATTTATATTTGATCGCCAATGATTTGCACGACCGACCTTATGGACTGATGGAAGATGTATTCGTGGAGCCGGATTATCGCAAACACGGTATTGGCTCGCAACTCGTCAACGCGCTGGTGCAAGAAGCCAAAGCGCAAAAATGTTACAAACTGATTGGCTGCAGTCGCAATGAACGCCCCAAAGTGCATGAATTGTATCAAAATTTGGGTTTTAAAGATTTTGGCAAAGAATTTAGAATGGATTTAGAATAAAATAATATGATATTAGAAAAAAAAGACAGCGCCGGGGCTGAATCAACACCAAAACAAGAAATAAAAAGTTTATTGCCGGCGGATTTTAGTTTGGATGATTTAAAAAAAGAAAAAGGGGGGCATTTTAATGAGGAAAGACTTATTGAAAAAATCAATTTTGATTTTTTAGGTGAAAAATGGGTGGCAACAATTATAATTGAGGTATTAGAGGATTCAAAATTTATACTAGAAGTTTATATGGAAGTTTTAAATAGCACTGAACCTGAAGTAATCTTTTTAGTAGAATTTAATAAAGGACAGGGGGAAATAGGCCATCGCTGGGTTCACGAGAAAAAAAGGGGAAAAGGATTGGGTGCCGTGGCAGTTAAAACTTTGGAAGATTTGGCTAAAAGAATTCAACAAACAAATTTTTTAAATTTTGAGGTTGAAAAAATAGGGGTTAAAGCAACTCGTTTGGCATCGGTAGTACAATTATTTATCAGCCATAATTGGCTTAAACAAAATGGCTTGGCAGGATTTATAAAAGGAATGGATTTAGAATATATACCTTGCAATTCTGCTGAAGAAGTTGAGCAAGTTTTGAGAGCAGGTTATCAAGAAAGCAAAGAAGTATTCAAAAAAAGGAAGGAATTACCGGCCATAAAATTAGAAAAAAATTTATAACTTATGAATCTTTACGAATTTGAAGGCAAAGAAATTTTAAATAAATACGGCTTAATTATCCCGCGCGGATTGGTGGTTCGGCGTGGCAGTGATTTCGCTCAAGCCTATATTGATCTGGGCGTAAAAGACGCGGTAGTCAAAGCGCAAGTATTATCTGGCAAGCGAGGTAAAAATAACGCCATCAAATTTTGTTCATCGGCCCAAGAAACAGCGCTAGCCTGCGAAGAATTATTTTCCATTCAAGTGCGCAATCAATATGTGGCCGCGGTTAGGATTGAAGAAAAATTAGAGATAGCCGAAGAGCATTATTTGTCCATCACCTATGATACCAACAAAAAACAGCCGGTTTTGGTATACAGTCAACAAGGTGGTATGGATATTGAAGACGTGTCAGATAATCAGATAGAAAAATATTGGGCTGATGTTCGGCAAGAGAAAATTGAATCTACTATTCCCGGCGCTCAAGAATTATGGCGTTGTTTTTTGGACAGTGATTGCCGGCTGGCGGAAATCAATCCTTTGGTCAAAACCAAGGATGGACGCTGGGTGGCGGTTGACGCCAAAATAGCGTTGGATGAAGACGCTGTTTTTCGCCATGAAGATTGGAAAAATTTGGAAGCGCGCACGATGATGGGAAGAAAACCGACAGACAGAGAAATTGCCGTCAAAAAAATTGACGAAGGCGCTAATTATTATCGCGGAACCGCCGGCAAATATATTGAAATGGACGGCGATATCGCGGTTTTGTTTTCCGGCGGAGGCGCCAGTATCGCCAATATGGATGCCTTGTTGAATGTCGGTCTTAAACCGGCCAATTATACTGAATATTCAGGCAATCCGCCGCGAGAAAAAGTTTATCAATTAGCCAAAATAGTTTTATCCAAACCAGGATTGCGCGGATTGTGGATCGCCGGCGGAGTGGCTAATTTTACCGATATATCAGAAACCTTTCAAGGTATAATTGACGCTTTGGATGAAATCAAGCCAGAATATCCGATTGTAGTGCGACGCGCCGGACCCAAAGAAGAAGATGGCATGAGATTGATGCGAGCTTGCGCTAATCGCAATAATTTAAAAATGAAATTATTCGGCAAAGAAACGCCTATGAGCAATACTGCCAAAATCATGGCGGAAATGTTAAATACTTAGTATGTCAATTTTAATTGATCAAAATACCAGAGTGTTAGTACAAGGGATAACCGGCAAAGAAGGCCAGCGCGCCACTCAAGCGATGCTTGATTACGGCACTAAAGTAGTCGCTGGCGTGCGTCCGGGCAAGGGCGGAGAGAAGGTGCTGGACGTGCCTGTGTTTAATAGTGTGGCTGAAGCCGCGCGGATGTTTCCAGATATTAATACCAGCGCGATTTATGTTCCGCCCTTTGCGGCCAAGGATGCCATCAAGGAAGCGATTGACAATAATATTAAATTTATCAATACCATTGCTGAACGCGTGCCCATTCGGGACACAGCTTATTGTTTGGCCATGGCCAAGGAAAAAGACATCCGTCTTATCGGGCCCAGTTCATTGGGGTATATTTCACCGGGATTTGGACGCATAGGAGTAGTCGGCGGGCCATTGGTTGAAGAAATTTTTAAACCCGGTTCAGTGGGCGCGATTTCACGCTCCGGCGGTATGACCAATGAATTGGCTTGGCAAATACGCCAAGCCGGCTTGGGTCAGAGTACGGTTGTTCATGTGGGTGGTGATCTTCTGATGGGCACGACTTACGCCGATCTTTTAAAAATGTTTGAGCAAGATGAACAAACCAAAGTGGTAATTATTTTTGGAGAGCATGGAGGCAGTTATGAGTTTGAAATAGTTGATTTAATCAAAAATCGTCAATATACCAAACCGCTGGCCATATATATTGGCGGAAAATTTGCCAGTGTTTTGCCCCAAGGCATGAATATCGGTCATGCCGGCGCCATTGTGGAGCGAGGCAAAGGCGCGAAAGAAAAAGAAAAAGCTTTGTCAGAAGTCGGTGTCTTGATTGCCGATACTTATGAAGAATTGGCGGAGTTGGCCAAACCGTATGCTTAAAAATTAATAATAAATAATAATATGCAATGGAAAACATCCATCAGCCACATATCCGACGGAGAGGAATTGATCCGCGGTTATGATTTAAAAGAATTAATCAGTAAAAAAAGTTTTGCCGAGACTATTTATCTGGTGTTAAAAGGCCAATTGCCCGACGCCAATCAAACCAAGATGATAAACGCTTTGTTTACAGCCGCAATTGACCACGGGATTGGCGTGTCATCGGCCATGACCGCGCGCTTAGTCGTGTCTACCGGCAACAGTTTGCACACGGCTTTAGCGGCCGGGATTTTGGCTTTGGGTAAACTGCACGGCAGCGCCATAGAGGACGCGGCTAAATTTTTTCAGGAAAATTCCAATGCCACTGACGTGGCCGAACTGGTCAAAGATTTAAAATCCAGAAAAATCCGTCTGGCCGGTTATGGCCATAAAATTTTAAAAGATGATCCGCGCAGTCAGGCGTTATTTGAAGTCGCTCGTCAGACCGGCGTGTTTGGTCGGCACTGTCAATTCGCTCTTAAAATTCACGAAGAATTGAATAAAATATCTTCAAAAAAATTACCCATTAACGTGGATGGCGCCATGGCCGCGGTTATGTCCGACATGGGGTTTGACTGGAAAATGGCCAAAGGATTTTTTATTATCGGCCGAGTGCCCGGGTTGGTGGCGCATGTTTATGAAGAAATGACCAGTCAAAACGGACTTCGCCGCTTGTCGCAAGACGAGGTCGAATACACGGGCGAACCTAAAAGAGAATTAGAATAAAATCATGCTTCAAAAAATTATAGATTTGCACATTCATTCCAAATATTCGCGCGCCTGCTCCAAGGATTTGGAATTACCCAAAATCGCTCAAGCCTGCCAGATCAAGGGCGTGGATATCGTGGCGACGGCGGATTTTACTCATCCGGCCTGGTTTGAACATATCAAAGAAAATTTGATTGAAGATAATCAAGGGATTTATCGGCTAAAAGATAATTCCAGTTTGACCCGATTTATTTTATCCACGGAAATATCTTGTATTTACAAACACAAAGAAGCCGTGCGCCGTTTGCATTTGGTTTTGCTCGCGCCGAATTTAAAAGCGGTGGAAAAATTTAATCAAGCTTTGGAAAAAAGGGGAGTCAATATTCGTTCTGATGGCCGGCCTATTATGGGTTTGTCCGCTAAAGAAATTTTACAGATAATGTTGGCGATTGATCCCGATTTTATGATGATACCGGCCCATGCTTGGACGCCCTGGTTTGCTATTTTTGGATCCAAATCCGGCTATGATCGGCTGGAAGACTGTTTTGAAGAATTAACTCCGCGTATTCGCGCCATTGAAACTGGCTTATCCAGCGATCCGCCCATGAATAGACGATTATCAGCGTTGGATAAAATTGTTTTGGTTTCAAATTCTGATGCTCATAGTTTGGATAAAATCGGCCGTGAGGCCAATGTCTTAGCTTTTGATAATCCCAAAGATATAAATTTTTTAAATATTAAAAAAATTATAGAATCAGGCGATCGTGATCGGTTTTTGCATACAATTGAATTTTATCCGGAGGAAGGCAAATATCATTGCGATGGCCACCGCGATTGTCGCGTCTGCTTAACTCCGCTCCAGACTAAAAAAGCCAACTACTTATGTCCAAAATGTAAAAAAAAGTTAACTGTCGGCGTCTTGCATCGGGTGGATGATTTGGCGGATAGAAACGAAGACGCCATCCCAAAAAATATTTTTGTCCCGCATAAATATATCGTGCCTTTGCGTGAAATAATCGGTTATGTGTTTGGTGTCGGTCCAAAAAGTAAAAAAGTGGACAAAGAATATCAAAACATGATAAAAAAAATCGGCCATGAGTTTTTTATTCTTCTGTCCGCGTCCGAAGAACAAATCAAAAAAAATATTTCTGATGGCAATATTTGGTTGGCGATTGCCAATACGCGATCGGGCAATGTGATATTAAAAGGCGGTTATGACGGCGAGTTTGGGCAAGTCAATGTTTTGCCCCAAGGCGCGAATCAAGTCAAGCAAAAAAAATTATTTTAAACCCTTCCCTGCGACAAGACCACGGGGTGTATAAACTATTAAGCGTGTTTTCGCGCTTAATCAAGACAAATAAAAAAATCCTTCCGACCTGCGTCTGAAGGATTTTTTGTCTAGAAATAGCTTATTTCTTCTTTTTTTTAGTCGCTTTTTTCTTTTTCTTAGCTACTTTCTTTTTAGCAACTTTTTTCTTAGCTACTTTCTTTTTAGCTGCTTTCTTTTTTTTCTTAGGCATAATTGACACCTCCCTTCTATTTTCCTCTTAGACATAAGAGGAAGAAGATGAAATTATCCCGACCTGCGTCGGGAAAATTTTTCGCCGCGGCGGAAAATTTTTTTTAAAGAAGTTTATTTACACGACAAGCATGTGTGTAAAAATTCTTTCGACCTTAGCTATATTATAATTGTTTTTTTTAAAAAAAGGAATAGTGTCAATCAAAGTTATGCACAGTTTGAAAAAATTTTTTTTTTAAAAAAAATACGCGCTGATTAGCGCGCGTAATTTTTTTGTGCCTTCAGAGGGAATCGAACCCCCATCCACGGTTCCGAAGACCGTTGTTTTATCCATTAAACTATGAAGGCGATTGATATGAAATTATCATATTTGAAGGCAAAAGTCAACTGATTGACCGTTATGGCTTTAACTGCTATATTACCAGCGTTGTTAATTTTTTGTTATGAATAAAGAGATTTCAAAAGAGATTAAGGCAATTATTTTTGATGTTGACAATACTTTGTTGGCGACGGACAAATTTGTTTTAGTCAATTTAAAACAAATGATCAGCCGTCTCAAAACCAATGGTATTTCTTTGCCGGAAGTGAGCGATGAGATGATCCGAAAAATTCAAGCCAAAAATTTGCCGTTTGAAGATATTTTTAAAGAATTATTTTTCGGAGTTTATGCCGGAAAAAATTTATGGGAAATTTGTTTGCAAAGTTATCGCGAGTTAGCCAGCCGTTTGACTTATGAAGCCACCGAACAAGCGGTTGAAATTGTTGATAAGTTATTTAAAAACGGATTCGTATTAGGATTGGTCACCAATAGAGTCAAAATGACGCCGGAGCGATTGGCTCAAGCGGGATTTGACAGTGGCAAGTTTAGTTTTATTTGCCAACCGGCAAAAGAAGAATTTGCCAAACCGCATCCGCGCGCTTTTGAACAAGCTTTGCGGGAATTAAGCGCTTTGGGCATTGGCGCTGACAGAACGGTTGTCATTGGCGATCACCTTGATGATTATTATTCTTCTTTTTATCAAAATATCAGTTTTATCGCTGTTTTAAACGGTCAAACCAAACGAGAAGATTTTTTGAAAATCGGTTTGGAGAATAATTTGATTTTGGATAAATTCCAAAATTTGGAAGACAGCCTGCAAAAATTATTGGATATCAAGTCATTTCGCCGTTCCTTGTATAATAGTTCAGCTATTGATGGCCGTTATGGCGCCACTACCGCCGAGCTCAAGCATTATTTTTCCGAATATGCTTTTTATAAATATCGCGTTAAAGCGGAAGTGGAGCATTTGATCGCTTTAAGCGAGTTTTTTAACGGTTTTGTCGTTCGTCCTTTGTCCGGACAGGAAAAATTTGATTTGAGAAAAATGGCTGATGATTTTTATATTGACGACGCTTATGAAATTTTGCAGTACGATCATTTGGGTCGGAACGGCATCGGGCCGGTGGAGCATGATACTAAAGCGATTGAATTGTGGTTGGCGGAAAAATTTGATAAAACACAAATTTACGATGTCATTCCCAACCTTCACATGTTTCTCACATCAGAAGATGTTAGAAATATAGCTCATAAAATGATGTTGCGCTTGGCAATGGATGAAATGCTTAAGCCGATTGTTTATCAGTTGGGTGATCGCTTAAAGGATTTGGCTCAACAATATTTGGATTGCCCGATTATGAGTCGGACTCATTTTCAGCCGGCTTCACCCACCACTTATGGAAAAATTTTTGCCACTTATTTGGCTCGTTTGACTCAGGGATTGGAAAGAATTCAAAGCGTTAAATTACAAGTTAAAATCAATGGCGCCGTGGGTAATTATAATAGCTTCGTCGGGGCTTATCCTGAATTGGATTGGATAGGTTATAGTCATTATTTGGCGCAAAAATTAAATTTTACCAATTTTTTGTGGACTGATCAACGCGGACCGCATAATGACGTGGTGTGTTTGTTTCAATCAATTCAAGAGATTGGCAATGTAATGCGGGATTTATCAATTGATTTGTCTTTGTATGGCGGTTTGGGTTTGATGTATTTTGCCAAAGTGGACAGCCATGTCGGCTCTTCGGTTATGCCGCACAAAGTTAATCCTTGGCTGGCTGAAATCGCCGAAGGAAGCTTGAATAGGGCCAATTTTTTGATCAATGGTTTGTCCAACAATCTGGATGTGTCGCGCCTGCAAAGAGATTTGAGCGATCATGAATGGGAAAGAGCTTATGGCGATATTTTTGGCGCCGTATATGTCGGTTTGAGCCATCTTTTAGATGCTTTAAATTTGCTTGAGGTTGATTCGGCGCAAGCTAAAAAAGAATTGGCTGATAATCCGCAAATTATTACCGAAGCTTTGCAAACGGTTTTGCGTAAGCATGGCATCAAAGGCGCTTATGAAATTTTAAAAGAAAGTTTTCGCGGTAAAAAGACTTCTCTTGACGATATTGCCGTTTTTATTGAAAAATTAGAGGTGGAAGATAAAATTAAAACTGAACTCAAATTATTGTCTGATCCCAAAAATTATCTGGGTTTGGCGATTCCTTTGACGCGCGAGGCCATTGATTATTATGATGATTTTAAAAAGAGAACTTGGATAAAGTTTGAGAGCGCTTCGGACCGAGGGAAATGATATTTATCGGGCATTTGACGGCTTGCTCAATAAAATCAACATAGTGTTTTAAATTTTGGGGCAAGTCATTATAATTTCGCGTATTATTTTCGTCAATATTTCCCCAGCCCGGCAATGATTCATATATTGGCCGGGCGGATTTTATGTCAGATAAATTAGCCGGCATTTCCGTAACGGTTTGGCCGTTTATATCATAGGCCGAGCAGATTTTTATTTCCGGCATACCAGAGAGTATATCAACTTTTGTCAGGGCGATTTCGCTTAATCCGCTGGTTCGCGTTGATTGTCTTAACTGCACCAAATCCAGCCAGCCGACTCTTCTCGGTCGTCCGGTGGTAGTTCCGTATTCTTGGCCTTTTTCGCGTAAATCACAACCGGCTTTATCCGGTATTTCCGTTATAAAAGGACTGTTGCCCACTCGGCTGACATAAGCTTTGGCCACGCCTATTCGGCGCGATTTTTCATTGTGTCCCAGGCCACTGCCAATTTCAAAATAACCGGCCACATTGTTTGAACTGGTGGTATGAGGATACAGGCCATGATCAGTGTCAAGCGACATTCCTTGAGCGCCTTCAAATAATATTTTTTTACCTTGTTTTTTGGCTTGATGGAGCAAGAGTTCAGTGTCAGCGATGTATTCGGATAACTGTTGCCCATAATCCAAATATTGTTGGTAGATTTCATTTATGGTCGGTTCAAAAGGCAGGCGAAATATTTTGGTGATAATTTGGGAATTGAAATTATAGGCACTGGTTATTTTTTCTTTTAAAATTATCGGGTCTGTTAGATCGCCCATTCTGATTCCATGGCGGTAAAATTTGTCCGCGTAAACCGGCGCGATGCCTTTTTTGGTGCTGGCGGCGGATAAAGCGCCTTGGTGATTGTCCAAGCCGGCGTCCATGGTTATATGATAGGGCATAATGGCATGAGCGCGCTGGCTTATTTTTAATTTTATGGTTTGCGTATTTAGGCGATTTTTAATTTCTTTAATTTCTTTTAACAAAGCTCTCGGATCAATCACCACGCCATTGCCAATGATGGAAATGGTCGTTGGGTTGGCTACTCCGGACGGAAGCAAATGTAATTTGTAAATATTATCGCCAATAACAATGGTATGGCCGGCATTGTTGCCCCCATGAAAGCGAACAACATAATCAGCTGATTGTCCCAAAAAATCAGTTATTTTTCCTTTGCCTTCATCCCCCCACTGAGCGCCGACGACGACAGTTATATTGCTCATAATCGTATTAAGTTATGGCTGAGACATCATGCGAACCGCTTTCTTTGACGCCAGCGTTGGTTACGCGGACGAATTCAACATTGTTTTGGAGTTCAGCGATAGTATGAGAGTTGGTATAGCTCATGCCGGATTTGAGACCGCCCGCCAACTGATTAATAATATCTTGCAGTTCGCCTTTGTAAGGCACGATTGATTCCACTCCTTCGGGCACTATTTCATCCAAATTCTTTTTTTCTTGCTTGATATTTTTTCGTTGTTGCGCCACTGTAAAACTGGCGCTTCCACGACAGACTTTGAATTTTTTGTCATGGCGTTGCATAATCGCTCCCGGACTTTCCTTGGTGCCGGCCAACATTCCGCCCAGCATGACCGTATCAGCGCCCGCGCCAATCGCTTTGACAATGTCGCCGGATTTTTGAATTCCGCCGTCAGCAATCACCGGCACGCCATATTTTTTGGCTTCTTTGCTGGTTTCCATGACCGCGGTTAATTGGGGCATGCCACAGCCGGTCACCAGACGAGTGACGCAGATTGTTCCTGGGCCGACGCCGACTTTGATGGCGTCAACTCCAGCCTCGCACAGTTCTCTGGCCGCGCTGGCCGTGGCGATATTGCCGGCGATTAATTGAATGTCAGAACAAGCGTCTCGTAATTTGGCAATGGCTTGAAACATAATATCGGAATGGCCATGAGCAATATCAATCACAATCACATCAGCGCCGGCTTTGATCAGCTCCTGCGCTCGTTCAATATAGTCACCATGCACTCCCACTGACGCCCCCGCCAGCAAACGTCCTTGAGAGTCCAAACAGGCATTGGGGTAATTAAATTGGTTGCCGACATCATCACTGGTGATAAGTCCAATAATATGATTTTCTTCATCCACTAAGGGCAGTTTTTCTATTTTATTTTCCGATAGCATTTTTTTGGCTTCTTGAAAATTGATATGGCCGTTGCCCACGATTAGTTTTTCTCTGGGCGTCATAATATCTTGCACTTTGTAGTCGTTGCCATTGGCGAACAAAAAATCTCGTTTGGAAAGAATACCCAATAATCGGCGGTCTCCATTGGCTACCAATAGGCCGGTTACTCCCACTGACAGGGCGTATTTTTTGGCTTCTTGAACACTGGTTTGCGGATCAATAATATATGGATCTTTGACAATATAATTTTGCGCTCTTTTTATTTTTTTAACTTCTTCAGCATTTTCTTCAATAGTCATAAAACGATGCAAAATGCCGATTCCGCCCAGACGAGCCAGAGCAACGGCCAAGCAATGGCCGGTGACAGTATCCATATTGGCGCTAACAATGGGAATATTGAGATTGATTTTTTTGGTTAAGCGAGTTTTGGTGTTGGCTTCGGAACGAGAAAGCAGGCTGGATCTTTTGGGGATGATCAAAACATCATTATAAGTGAGGGCGAGGGGGATATGCAACATAGTTTTTATTTATTAATTACAAAACCGCCTTGTTAAGCGGTTTAAGTAAGATTTGATTTTGATTAAGCTGTTGTCTCATAGCTATTTAATCTTAACATATTAGCTGTTATCGCGCAATCAAAAAAAAGAGGTATGGTGATAAAATATCATAAGAATGTCGGTAGGCGCAAGGCAAAATATCCGAATAAGATAGAGATTAGTATATTGATAAAATTCGTGGGCCGCCAGGGGATCGAACCCTGGACCTTATCCTTAAGAGGGATCTGCTCTACCAGCTGAGCTAGCGGCCCATAGAAGATAAATTTATTTTTCTTCGTTAATTTCAATAATATTTACCTTTGGCCCTTTCCAGCCTTTTATTTTTAGAGCGGCTTCAGCCGCTTCGGACTGGGCTTCTTGTTTGCTCATGCCTTCACCGACAGCAATCATTTCTTTGTCCAAAAAAACTCCCACTTTGAAAAATTTCATGTGATCCGGACCTTGTTCATCCAAAACCCGATAAACCGGCGTGGCGCCGGTAATTTCTTGAGATGATTCTTGAAAACGGCTTTTGGGATCCATATATAATCCATTTTCCAAAATATAAGGAAGCTTGGTAATAACCCAACGGGATATAAATTGTTTGGCCGAATCATAACCCAAATCCAGATAGATTGCTCCAATCAGAGCTTCCATAGTATTGGCTAAAATATAGTCGCGGGCTTTGGTGCCTTCGTCTTTGGATTCGCCATGGCTTAAAAACAAAAAGTTTTCAAAACCGATTTCATAAGCCACGCTAGCCAACATTTTGGCGTTAACCAAGGCGGCTCGCCAGTTAGTCAATTCGCCTTCAGGATTGCCGTATTTGTTGTATAAATATTCAGTGATAACCAATTCCAAAACCGCGTCTCCCAAAAATTCCAGCCTTTCATTGTGTCCGGTGGGGAATTCGCGATTTTCATTAAGGTAAGAGCGGTGCACAAAAGCTTGCACCAACAATTCGGGATTATTAAAATTTATTCCTATTTTTTCTTCCAGGTTTTCAAAGTGTTTTTCTTGTATATCAGGCCTGGATAAAATTATTTCGCCAATATTATCAGCCATAATTTTAGGATTTATCAATTTGGGGATTATTTTTTTTTAGATCATTATAATAAGCGCCTAGAACACCATTGACAAATTTACCACTGGCCGGCCCGCCGTAATTTTTGGCCAGTTCTATCGCTTCGTTTATGGCCACCTTGGGGGGTATTTCTTTTTGATTAAAAGCCATTTCGTAAATGCCAAGGCGCAAAATGTTTCTATCCACCACTGTTATTTGGTCTAATGGCCACTGGGGGGCGTATTTGGTAATTATTTTATCAATTTTAGGCAAGTTTTCAATCACGCCTTTGATTAATTGATCAATAAAATTTTCTTCATTAATGCCAACGCCGAATTCGCTGATGTTTTGACGAGCGATTTCATCTAGCCGGCTTTTAGGCCAACTTCTAAAATCCCATTCAAACAAAGATTGCATGGCAATTGAACGCGCTAAGTGTCTATTGGACATAATTTAAACAAAAAGAGCATTACTAAACTAAAACAAATTAAACTGTCCTGCCTTTGTAAGTTCCGCATTTGGCGCAAGCTCTGTGAGGAAAAACAGGCTTTTGGCATTTTTCACATAATTTATAGGAGCCCACTTTAAGAGCTTGATGCGCCGAACGTCTTCTTTTTTGTGAAGATGACCTTCGTTTGGCTGGTACTGGCATAAAATTTGATGTTATTAGTAAAAATTTTAATTAAAGACTTAATACATATTAGCACGGATTTTTGCTTTTGGCAATAGTTTACTTTTTTTGTCAACCCCAAGTTAAAATGTCATACTTTGAGCAATTTTAAAATGTCATACTTGGCTCTTTTTGCCTTACCGCCATTTTAACAAATGATCTTTGTCTCCACGGATGATTGACTGATGGCGCGTGGG
>Ga0210057_1002784_pt1 | contig 24690 bp, 26 predicted proteins | sample CryGeyCG2114_010_2_FD_183968 | JGI IMG/M metagenome (GOLD analysis project Ga0210057, IMG submission 183968) | Groundwater microbial communities from aquifer - Crystal Geyser CG10_big_fil_rev_8/21/14_0.10 (SPAdes) (version 2) | ecosystem: Environmental > Aquatic > Deep subsurface > Groundwater ...
AACCAACAAGGAAAAGCAAGAAAGCGATACCAATCATCGACATGGACTGCACGATATCAGTGTCTGTAACAAGTCTAAATACTGGGCCAATCAGAACACCAACAAGAACATAAGCTAATATTTGAGGCTGCTTTATCAACTTTAAGAGATAAGCGGCAATAGCAGCTACTGAGATTATTATCCCTAAATCTAAGAAAACATTGCCTACAACACCTACCATCTTACCTATTAAATTATTTTCATTTATAAAGGTTATTATTTAATTCAAAATGATAAGGTAAATTTTTAAAGGAGCAGAGGTTCTGAAAATTCTGGGGTGGAAATTGGAAGACATTAAAGTTACTTTGGAGACTCTTTACGATATCCTGCGTAATGAGAAGAAAAGGGAAGATTTGCAGCAGCTAGAAAAAACTTTCTTTATCGATGTAGTTTCTTACCTCAGAGAAAAAAAAGCGCTGTTGGATTCAAAAAAGGTTTCTGAAGAAGTTTTTGCTGTGGGTGAAAGAGAAAAGATTGAATATGAATTGAGAAGTATCAAGAGAATATTGAAAGAGCTTTACGAGAAAAGAGAAAAAAAGATTATCGATATTGCCCTGAACAGAAGCAGGACGGGCTCAGATATTATCGATACTTCAGCGATGTTAAGAGAAGAAAAAGATTTCTATGAACAGGTTTTAAGAGTTATGGATGGTCATCGACGCGGCATATTAATGCAGGTAATCCAAGCGCAATTACCCAGCTTGGTACGGAAAGAATTGGAAACAGCAACTGTAAGCTATGAGAGTAAAGAAATTAAACCTGAAGAAGCGGAACCAGAAAAAGAAATAGAACTCACTAAAGTAAAATTTATTCACCCTATGCCTAGTTTTGTCTGGAAAGACATGAAAGAATACGGACCGTACGAGAAAGGCGATGAAATTGACATATTTCCAGAAGTAGCGGATCTGCTGGTAAGGAAAGGTCGCGTAGAAAAAGTGTAGTTAGTTTTTTAAAGAGATTTGTTCTTGTTGAGATGATGATTAAAAAAGTTATTACAGCTGACAATACTGAAACATTCCTGAATGAAGAAGTGGGAGAGACTTATCATTCCCAGACGGGAGCAGTAGAGGAAGCCTTGAAAAAATACGCTGAGCCGTGCCAGATTGCTGAGAGGGCGAAAGCAGGCAAGCTTTGTATCTTAGACATCTGTTTCGGCATGGGTTATAATTCTGCGATGGCCATCGATGTGGCGTTAGAAAGCAATCCTGATTGTGAGATAGAAGTAGTGGGATTAGAATACGATAAAGAAATTGTTTCTAAGATCCAAGAAGTTAATCCCCCAATAAAATTCTTTGAAAGATACAAGAATCTGAAGGTTGATAACTTAGAGTTTAAAGAAGGTAAAGTTTCCGTTAAATTGTTGCTGGGAGATGCTCGAGAAGAAATCAAAAAGTTGCAGGATGAAAAATTTGATGCGATTTTCTTTGATCCGTTTTCCCCTAAGACTGCTCCTGAGATGTGGCAAGTACCATTTTTTAAAGAAGTATTTCGAGTGTTGAAGAAAGAGGGGATCATGGCAACTTATAGTTGTGCCAGAATGGCTCGTGATAACATGGCAGAAGCGGGGTTGATGTATGATGATGGACCTAAAGTTGGTCGTCGTGGACCAGGAACGCTGGCAAGGAAATGGGTGTTTTAGTTTGTTCCATTAAGTTTATAAAAATAAAGTTGTGAGGATAGAAGATGAGTGACAAAAACAAAGAAGAATTTAAAGAATATTTAGGTAGAAGGTATGAAGACGGGAAAAGGACAACTGGAATGTTTGCTATTGGTGCAGTTGCTTTAATGGGTATTGGACTCCATATTTACAGTATGGCATATTCTGCTGAATCTAACCCGTTGTTGCAAAGGGGAGAATATGTTACACAAAGGATTGAAACTCTTGAATCAACATTAGTTAATTGCGTGCCTTATGATACCGAGATTAAAGTTAGTGGAGAATGTACAAAGGCTAGCTATGAAAGAGCGACATTGTTGCCAGAACATGAAAAAATTAAAGACGATTATTCTAGTTTAAAGATAGATGCACAAACAGGGGTCTTAGCTATTCCTTTTGGGATCTTTGGAGGAATTCTTGGCTTTGCTTCGATATTTAATTACTTTAATATGAGAGCAAATAAAAGAGCACTAAATTCTTTAAAACAGAAAGGTACAACCTCAAACTAGTTTCACTTATTCTTGTTTCTTCCACGATTTTTAACTTGCTCAAATCTAGCTAGAACTTCAGCATATTCAGGATAAGCTTCTTGATAGCCTTTCAACACTTCTGCAAAGATTCCAGGATACTGCTCATAATGTGAAGCTTCTAAAGCTCGATCTAAAAGAAATAAATCTACGGCTTTGTCTTCTACTTTCTCGGAGAAAAAGGATAAGCCAAAATCAATCAGATTAACAGTATTATTCTCTTCATGCAGAATCATATTAGAGGTAGTCAAATCCCCATGAATCATGTGGTTAAAATGTAACTTGCCAACTCTGGAACCAATTTCTTGAGCTAACTGCTGATAAGCATCGCCACGCTTCAGCACATCTTTCAGTTTCTCGCCGGGAATAAAATCCATTACTATGGACATTCGTTTATCAGAAAATTCTTTCAGATGCGGCGCAGGAAAATCTAACTCTTCTAGTTTACCGAGAATCTTGGCTTCTCTTCTGGTGCGAAACTTGCGTAGCGATTCGTCTAGATGTTCCAAGCGGTATTTCTTGCTGAATCTTTCTTTGATAACTTCATTATTATCCCTATAGATAAGAGCTTCTGCACCTTGCGCTAATTTAATCATTTCTGGGAGGAAGGCAAGTAGTTTTAAAAATATATCGCTGTTTTGCTCTAAATTATGAAACACGATATTAGATTAGCTTCAATTGATCTGGACAGAACCATCATTGAAGGAAGTTTCGAAGTTTTAATGCAATATTTGGGTAAAGTTGAGGAAAGCCACGAATTGTTTAAGCGTTATCATGCTGGTCAAATCAATTATGGACAATGGGCGGGAGAAGAAGCAAGCTGGATGCAAGGGATAGATTTGCAAGATGTGAGGAGATATCTTAATCCCATAAAACTTACTCCAGGGCTAGGAGAATTTTGTAGTTACTTAAGAGATAGAGAAGTTAAGGTAGGAATTATCAGTGCAGGAGCTGATCCATTGTCGAATCTATTGGCGGAACAATTTTCTTTAGATTTCGCGATAGCTAATGAATTCGAAGTGAAGGATGGAGTTTTCACCGGCAGGTTTAACCTAAGAGTAGATGAAGGGAATAAAGGAGATGTCCTAAAGCAAGTTATGGATGATTATGGCATTCCCAGAGAAAATGTGCTCCATGTGGGAGACGGGATAAGTGATGTCAGCGCTTGGCAAGAAGTAGGTCATCAAGCTGGAATCTATCATTGGAATGGCAAAGAAAAAGTAGCAATGTTTGTTACACCAGTCTATAGGGATTTCTTTGAATTGTTAGAAAGTCACAAACGGTAACAAAAAAATAAATAAATTATAAAAAATTAAATCTTGCCTAAAACAGCATCAATCTTCATCTTCAAAGATGGTTTCGGATTGAAGCCGATGATTCTGTCAACTTCCTTACCTTTGTTGAAGACTAATAAACAGGGAATTCCTGTAATGGCGTGTTGTGATGCCAAATTAGGATAGTCCTCAGTGTTAAGCTTAGCGAATTTTAATTTGCCAGTATATTCCTCACTCAATTCAGTGAAAACCGGTGCCATCATCTTACAAGGACCACACCAGGAAGCCCAGAAATCAACAATAACAGGAGTTTCTGCTTCAACTACTTCTTTTTGAAAGTTATCTTCAGTTAATTCTAATACCATTTTTGTTCCCTCACTAGTTTTTATTTTATCTAGAACTTATCCTTTATCAGTTTTACGGAAAACATCTAAATAAGCCCAGATTATGGAATTACTTAGGCGAGCTGAACATAAGCACCAGGTTTGTAAGAATAAGGGAAGATTGGTCCAGTAACCGTATTAATATCGAAGCTAGTACCATGATAGTTTACGGAAAACCTCCTACCAATTGGACTAAAATTGTCGGGGTTATAACCATCAGGGAGCCTAGTTAATTCCTTTACATCCATCCCGTAATCATAAGCAGAACTCACTAACAAAAGTGTGGTAAAACGATCTTCATCCCTTCCTGTCGCTCCGCGGGGCAAAGTTACACGAAGATTTAGAAATTCGTAATTAGGATTAAACATAGCTTTTCCCGTAAGATGCACCACATAGGTATCAATCAACCCTATAAATGATTCAAGGTTGACCTTATCGTCTGGTTTCAGATTTTCCAATCCTTGAAGTGGAAGAGTCATAAGTTAAGATTGAGGGGAACAAGATTATAAAATTTTCTTTCATTAAGAATCATAAACAAGCCGAAGGCTGTGTCCGGAAAAGAAGAAATTTGTATACTGGGGCACGGCGCCTCTTACGAGTTTATCTTTGATAACCTCGTGCGCCTCGACTTTGTCAGGGCGCCAGTATACAAAAAAGTGTTTTTCCAGACACAGCCCAAGCCAAAGAAAGCTTTAAATATCTTAATCTATATCTTATAGAGGTAAAATGAAAAGAGTGATGTTGTTTATTGCGGTAGTTCTATTAATCAGCAGTTTTGTTCTAGCTGAAAGCGCACCAGTTATCAACAAGATCAGTGCTGACCCGCAAGATCAAGACTGTGTTTACTATTTCTTTGGTAGAGACTGTGAAAATTGTGTGCAATCAGACGATTATGTCCAACAATTAGAAGCAAAATATCAAAATTTGAATCTCCAAAAGTTTGAAGTTTATTATAACAGAGATAATGCAGCTTTGTTGGAACAGTATTATTCTGCCTATAACGTGGCTGAATCTTCACAAGGACTGCCAGTGGCCTTTATCAGTGATAGTTACCTAATTGGAGCACAGCCAATTAAAGATTTATTAGAAGGAAGAATCAAAGAAAGCAATAATGTAGCCTGCCCGGATCTGCTGGCGAAAGCAGGTGTGGGAATTGTCGGTGAAAGCAGCCCGAGTAACATCTTAAAAACTTTTGGTTTCACCCGTGTTTCTGGTAGCGCCCTAAGTAACGGGATAAACAAAGATATGCTGGCAGTGATTCTCTTGATGTTGATTGTGTTGGTACTGAGCGAGGGAGATTATCTGAAGAGAGGGATTTATTATATTTCAGGAGGATTTATTGCGTTATTCTTGTTTGGTCTGGGGTTATATGGAGCTTTTGTCTTTAGTCTGTTTACAGGACTAGTGGCGCTAGTGGCAATCTTTCTTGGTCTGCTGGGGACACGTGATTATTTTAAAGGTCATAAGCCAATAAAGCTGGAAGCCAAGTATAATGTAGGTTTCCTGATGCTGGGTTTTGTGGCGGCCCTCTTCAGTTTAGCACACAGCAACCAGGTTTATTTTCTGTTGAGGGAACTTTTTGTTGGTGACTTGATGTGGAAAGTTTTGCCCTTGCTGATATACCATTCCCTATTGGTGGTCTTACCAATGATTGCAATTTTACTGTTGTTCAGGTTTGTGATGATGACTGTAGAAAATGACAAGGAAAAGAAAGATAAGAAAATGAAAATATTTTCCCTAATTATCTCATTTGTATTCTTGTTGGCAGGTTTGTTAATGTTAATATTCTAAGAGGCTCTGTAGAAACCCTTTCCTATTCCGCTGACCAAAACTCTAAACTTTGTTTAGATCCTTGGTAAGCTTCATCTGGTCAAGTCATGTTTAGCCTTGCTAAACAATGACAAACATGACGCAGACGGATGGTTTCCACAGAACCCTTCTAAGAGGAAGTATTTTATAGATTAATTCAGTTAGGATGAACATGATTCCTTTCAAGAAGATATTCTCCCTGCTAGAGAAAGATCATCAGCAGACAATGCTGGAAGAATTAGGTGATTACACACCATTTCAGATGCTGGTGATGACCTTGTTAAGCTCAAGGACAAAAGATTCTACCACCATACCCATTGTCAAGAAATTGTTTAAAACATATCCGGCACCAGAAGATTTTATCAAGATTGACCTGCAGGAATTAGAAAAACTACTCTATGGTATCGGCTTCTATAAGGTAAAGGCAAAAAACGTCAAGAAGCTAAGTGAGGTTTTACTTAATGATTATAGAGGAGAAATCCCAGATGATTTTGACAAACTAACTTCCCTTCCCGGTGTAGGCAGGAAAACAGCTAACTGCGTCTTAGCTTATACATTCAAGAAACCGGCAATTGCGGTAGATATTCATGTACATCGCATTTCTAATCGTTTAGGCTGGGTAGAAACTAAAATACCGGAAGAAACGGAAGAGGTGCTGAAAAAGATCATCCCCCCGGAATTATGGATAAAAGTTAATTCTTTGCTAGTCGGACATGGACAGACTATTTGTTTGCCGATAAAACCAAAATGTCAAGAATGCCGAATCAAAGAGTTCTGTGTTTATGGGAGAAATCATTAAGAAGGTTATCTTAATTCTTTTTTTGTTTTCTTTTCTGCACTGATTTGTTTTTGTTCTTAAGACATAAAGCGAATATCTTGACTAAAGCACCGACAAACCAGACACTGTTAAGGATGATAAAAGGAAGACCTTTGATGGAGATAGCATAGACTATCAATAAACCAGAACCAAAAATGTTAATCAAATTATAACGGAACGTATTAGGACGCCAGGAAATAAGAAATTCGTCCAAGATGAAACCAAGAAGGATCAAGAACATGCCAATGATACCAAGGATGAAACTAACTAGCAGGAAATCAATCATTTGCTCTTGATCAAAGCAGCAAAATTATTGCTGATTTCCTCCATCAATCCTTTCTGTTTCTTAGCGATACCACGCAAGCTGCCCAGATGCTCCTTATGAGGATAATTTTGAAATTCCTGGGCTTCCTCCAAAGTTATGGAACGGGTAATAGTCTTATTAATTTTATTATACTGTCTGGTCAAGTGATTAACACTTTCATGGAATTTCTGTATTTGCGAAATTGTCGTGCTTAATCTTAATGATTCATCCTGCAATACATTAGTGATGATTGAATTCTGCTTAGATTGATGATCACGGATCTGTGCTAATTTCAACTCAATCAGATAATGACAATATAACTGCATCTTTTCTTGAATTTCAATGCCCTGCCGGATATGTTTCAGCGGTCCTCTTAAGGTAGCTAACTGAGAATTTATCTCCTTAATTTTTTCTAAAGGTAACTCATGAAGAAAAGGAAGATGAAGATTTGTGGTGTTTTTCATGGTCTTGATCCAGTTCTCCTGAAATTTTCCTAAAGAATCTTTAGTTTTCGCTAAAGAACCGACCTCTTTTTTTAGACCTCTTAAATCCATAGAAGTTAGGAAAATTTTTTGATTTTTAAACCTTTGCTAGAATTGTGAGGGATTGTGATGAAATTGTTGCTAAGATGAAACCATTCCTGCTACAGAGATGATTCATATTAGTCTGAAATTAGGTAAGGATTATAAACCATAATTTGCTCCAATTACAACATTACTGAGGTAACCCCACCGCAAAACGGGAAAATTTCCGCAATCTTTATAAACAAATAACCTAAATTACGAATAAAATGCATCAGAAACAAAAATTTCTGGGCATGCAAAAAATCAAGGAGGATTTTTGAGCATGTTCTACAAAGTCAAAGTAAAGGATTTTATCAGGGTTCCACCCAGTATGTTTGATAAAGCTAAGAAAGAAGCTGTACTAACTAATGTTAAATCTACCTATGAGAATTATATCTCACCAGAATTAGGGTTTATTGTTAATGTTATTGACGTAGGAGACGTGGAAGAAGGTGTTATCGTCCCAGGAGACGGAGCAGGTTACTACGAAACAGAATTTGAATTGCTGACCTACAAACCAGAGATGAATGAATTGGTATTCGGTAAAGTAAGGGATATCACTGATTTCGGCGCTTTTATGGATATTGGTGGAATGGAAGGGATGGTCCATATTTCACAAAGCATGGATGATTTTGTTTCATTCAGCAAGGAAAAAGTATTACAAGGCAAAAAATCTAACCGCAGCCTGAAAGTAGGCGACAGGTGTAAAGCCAGGATAATCGCAGTATCATATAAAGATGTCAATAACCCTAAAATCGGGTTAACCATGAGACAAGAAGGATTAGGCAAATTGGAATGGCTGGATGAAGAAACGACAGCGCCTAAAAAAGATAAGGAAGAATAAAATGGCTAAGAAAAAAGCTTGTAAAAAATGCAAATTATTTGTTGAAGGCGAAACGTGCCCTAATTGTAAGACCAGCAACTTTACGACCAGTTGGCAGGGAAGGTTAGTCGTCACAGATGTGGAAAATTCAATGGTTGCTAAGGAAGTTGGCATTAAAGTCAAAGGCGAATACGCAATCAAAGTTAGATGAGGGGAATAATGCAACTTACAATTGATGAAAAAAACGAGAACCAATTACTAGAAAGGACTGAGTTAAAAGGTAAAATCAGTTTCGAAGGAACAACTCCCAGTAACAGTGATGTTGCTCAGGAATTAGCTAAACAACTTAGTAAAGATCTAAGCTTGATTGTTGTAAAGAATGTTTATACTGAATTCAGCAAACAAGATGCTGTTTTCTCTGCTGTAGTTTATAAAAACCAAGAAGCTAAAGATAAAGCTGAGAAGTTAACCAAGCACCTGAAGAAAAAGATTGCTGAAACTAAGAAAGCTGAAGAAGAAAAAAGGAAAGCAGAAGCGGAAGCCAAGAAAGCTGCTGAAGAGGCCAAAAAAGCGGAAGAAGCGGCAGCAGCTGAACCTAAAGAAGAACCAACGGCTGAGGAAGGTGAACAATAATGGCAAAGAAAGGCGGCGCAAAGAAGGTTGATAAAGCTAAGAAAGAAAAAGTAAAAAAAGAAGGCAAGAAGCTAAGTTCCTTGTTCGAAATTTCTGGTGATTCAATCAAGAGAAAAAACAGGACTTGCCCAAAATGTGGACCTGGAATGTTTTTAGGTAAACACAAGAACAGATTAGTCTGCGGTAAATGTCAATATGTTGAGTTTGCCAAAAAAGAAGAATAAATTTTTTTATTTAACTATTTCTTTGGTTTGACTTTTATAAAAAATTAATTTTCCTTAACAACCAGTTCTTTGAATCCAGTATCTGGATCAAATTCCCTTAAAAATGCGCAATCTTCTAATTCACCAATGATTATCTCAGCTGTTACATAAATTAAACAACCTTCTTTAAGATGACCACCAATTTCTAATCCTGATGCATCTGATAAAGAGGTATGCAGATGCACTCCCTCTTGCGATAAAGTTCCTACTAAAGAATTAATCTCAAATCTTTTCTCAAAATCTTTAGTGATAGATTCATCAGCCATCCTTAATGTTGCTCTAGTTAGAGAACCTACACAAGTTAGGATAAAACCAGCTTTAATACTATTATCTTGAGTAAATTTAAGCAATTCTTGCTTCAAGTCTTGTTGCGGATGCAAACGCAATGCATGAATTTTCATCCTAATCCATAAACTCAATGCCTAACTCGTTAGCCATGCCTAATTTCTTGCTGTCAAAATATTTGTTATTCTCACCAAAAATCTGCTCGGAAGAGACACCGGTAATAATCAGCATCGTACGGATGGTATTTTCCAAATCCTTGTAAATTTGAGCTCCCCAGATAATCTTAGCACTGGAATCAAGACTTCTGGATACCCTTTCTACAACCTTCCTAGACTCATCTAAGGTAAGGTTTTCCCCGCCAGAAATGTTGATCAAAGCTCCGGTAGCAGTAGAGATATCAAAATCGATCAAGGGATTCTCTAAAGCCTTGGTAACGGATTCCTCAGCCCTATTCTCAGCGTCAGATTCACCAACACCAATCATTGCTACTCCTCCCTCGCTCATGATGGCCTTGACATCAGCAAAATCTAGATTAACTAATCCTGTTTTAGTAACCAACTCAGCAATCCCTTTGACAGCATTAGTCAGGATTTCATCAGCCACCTTAAACGCTGTCTGTAATGGTAAGTGTGGTGCCAATTCTAATAATTTTTCATTAGGGATAACGATGAGAGTATTAACTGATTGCTCCAATTTTTCTAGGCCGATCATGGCGTTCTCGAAACGATGAGAGCCTTCCATGGTGAAAGGAATAGTTACAATCCCCACGCTCATGATACCCATCTTTTTAGCAATCTTGGCTAGATAAGGAGCACTGCCGGTCCCCGTACCACCACCTAGGCCGCAAGTTATGAAAATCATATCTGAACCATCAATCAACTTCTTGATCTCATGCTCACTTTCCCGTGCTGATTCTTCACCGACTTTAGGATTTGATCCAGCTCCCAAACCTTGTGTAAGTTCCTTACCAATCAAGAGTTTCTTATCACAAGTGGTATAAAGCAAATCTTGGGCATCAGTGTTAAAAGCGATAGTTTGGATTCCCTTAATCCCCACTTCAGAAATACGATTGATGGTATTATTGCCGGCACCGCCACAGCCGATGACTTTAATACGCATCTTCTGCTTAGCTAAAAGCTGTTGTAATTCGTCGTCAATATCAGCGTTAGCCTTGTTATGAGAAATTTCTTCCGTATGTACAGAACGATTCTGCTGGATAGGTGGAACTTCCATCCCCTCTTCTTCAATATAAGTATCCATAATATCCCCTCTTAATAGAGTAATTTTACGAAAAGAAATATATAAAGATTATTGGTCTGCAAAGTCTATTCTTTCTTAGCAAATTTTACTTCTTTAAGAGAGGTCACTTCTTGCAATCTTTCACCGATAGCAATAGTGATCTGTTCCGGTAACTGCATCGGTAATCCTACTACTGCTTTACCTTCTTTAATTTCAACCTTTATTTTGTCTTTAGGAAGACGGAAAGTACTGCTCAGAAAGAATAAAACCTGTTCTTTTGGCTCTGTAATCTTTTTATTGATTCTAACAGTATAAACAACTTTCTTACCCGCTAATGGATGATTGAAATTGACAATAACCCTGCCACCAGAAACTCGTGTAACCAGTCCCCTTTCACCATCAATGTCAATCTGCAGACCTGGTTGTGGCTGGACATTATGTTCCTTGAATGTGCCTAAAGGGACGATACGGACATTCTTGATATCTCGCTTACCAAAAGCTGATTCAGGAGATAAGATTATTTCATGTTCCTTACCTATCTCGGCTCCCTGTAACGCATCATCTAAGCCAGGCAGAAGTTGCTTTTCACCAACACAGATTACTTGTGGTTCATACTTCATCTTCTCATCATGGAGATGATTTTCTTTCGCTACTGATTCTAAGGTGGTATCAAAAACCGTGCCATCTTCAAGCTTTCCGGTATAATCTAATTCAATGAAATCGTGCATTTTAATTGTTTCTGCCATAAAATCTCAGGTTTGTTATTTTATTTATAAGCTTGTTGGTAAAGTTGTAGTGATAACATAAAAACCAAATCAAGAAAAAAAGTAGAATCAAAAAACAAAAAAAACAAAAAAAAAGCTTCTAAGAAGATCTATTTCTTCTTCTTAGCTGCGGTTTTTTTCTTAGAAGCTGCTGCCTTAGGAGCTGCTGCCTTTTTACCTTTCTTTGCTGCCATATCATTTCACCTCTTATTTAGTTATCGTAATTGTCGTCATCCCAATTGTCGTCGTCATCATCATCTTTATCGTTATCATCATGGTCATTGTCATGGTCATGACCATCATCCTGGTCATCGTCTTCATTACCATCATCCTCGGCGTCAGCTTCAAATTCGCTTTCGTAGTCTTCAGACTGATATTCTTCCTCATCATCTTCTAAGTCGTAGTTTTCAAAAGTTCCTAATTCTTCTTTTGCTTCCATTTCAATTACCTCCTATAAGATAGTTTTACAATAAGGGCAGATCAATGACAACCCTTTCAGTTTGGTCTCTAGAATGGCTTTACCACAATTCGGACAGAACAAATCTCCTCCCACCATTTTTTGAGATGTTTTCATATTAAAGAAAAAGTAAAATAAGTTTAAAATAATATTGTAGAAAAATTCAACCTAATCGCACAAAAAAGTTTAATATTTCTTCTTGATAAAAAATTCATTGAGAGGGAATTCATTTTTGTCGAGGATTTCATAGAGCAAGCCGATGGGAGATTCTGTAATAATTTTCTCCGTAGCGAAAGGATAAATCCTTTTGATCTCTATCTCACGGGAAAATTTGGTCTGCATCTTAGCAAGATATTTATCCATCTGGTCTAGGTCGCTAAACCCCATCATTAAAACATGGCTGGAATCTGATTCCAGAACACGATAAGCATTGATTACATAAGGAATTTGACGAATCCTTTCAGAGATTTGCAGATCAGAATGCTCGTCCCAAACCTCGGGAGTTAGTTTTATAACCAAAATCACCATCACTTTTATCCCTAATTTTTTCAGATCAAGAATCGGTTGGTAACCTTTAATGATACCCGACTCTTCCAGCTTGTGACGGATCTTAAAGATAGCTTGCGGTGATAAGCCCATCTTCTTGGCAATATCAGCATCAGGAATCTTAGCGTGCTTGATGATGCTTTTTAGAACTTCCTGGTCATTTCTGGTCAATCGCGGATTATCCGGATCGGTAGGTTTCATCAAATGTGGGAATATCTTTCTATTTTTAAACTATACCAAAATAATTCTTAAAATAATTTACAGATAGCTAGATTATCTGTCTTTATTGATGAAATTAATGATCTCTTCAGCAACGGCAGGAGCTGGTTTATGTGAAGAATCAATTACCAAATCATAATTATCTTCTCGGCGATGGTCGATGTGATAATATTTAAGATAACGTTTAGCATCTTCTTCATCTCTCTGCAAAATTTCACGCTTCATCTCTTCTAAAGAATTGATATTCCCTTCATTACGGGCTTCCTTACTCTCTTTTTTTTGTAAGTCATGCCATATTCTTTCAGCTGCTACTTCTAAGCTAGCCTTGATGAATACTTTGACTGAAGCAGGAAGAAAGTGGAATTGGGTCCTGCCTTCAACAATAACTATCTTACCGCTCTTTTCCAGACTCTTAGCCTCTTGCGAAGCCTTTATATCTACATCAACATCGGTCTCGGGATGAGTTTTAGCATAATCATTCAACTCTTTGATGGACATTCCCTTCTCTTTGGCCAATTCACGACGGATACCACCCACATAAATTCTTACGGCAGATAATCTTTTGGCCAGAATTTTACCAACTGTGCTTTTGCCGCTACCGGCAGTGCCGGAAATTGTAACAATCATTTTATTGTTTTGTTGAACAAGTATTTATAATTTATTCTCTTGTTTGGTTTTTATGAAACCCTATCCTACTCCACAGACTATAACCCTACACTTTGTTTAGGAACATAGTCTGTTCCGTCTGGTCAAGTCATTATTGACTAGGTCAACAATCCCAACAATGACGCAGACAGCTAGGGTTTCATATTAGATTCTCTTGTTTGGTTATAATCTTTACCGTTAAGCTTGCCAATCTTTTCTTTTACTGCCTCTTTCAACCAAAAATAAATCACTTTAGAGAGACCCCAACTCTTCAACCGACGCATAGAAGTAGTAGTGTAAGTGTTTAAGGAGGTATATTTACCAAAAACTCTTAATTTTTTTATCAGGTGTTTATGCTCCATAATCGTGCGGGTATGGTCATAACCACCAGCCTTATTGAAATCGTCTCTACGGCAGATCAAAGAACCACCGGTACCAACGTAGATCTGCAACTTGCGAAGGATGTTTTTAACGCCCAAAGCAAGACGAAACTTCATATTGGGATCATCTGGTCGGACACAAGTTGTAGCTACGGAATATTTTTCACTGAATTTATTATTGATCTCTTGCAGGGCATCCTCTGCCAAAGTTGTATCAGCATCGAGAAACAATAAAACTTCCCCTGTAGATTTGTCCGCCCCATGATTACGGGCGCGAGAAACATTTGCAGTGGACATAGAAAGTAATTTTAACCGGGAATCAGTCTCTTTGCGCACTAATTCTTCTGTACAATCACTGCAACCATTAGCGACGACAATTATTTCATAATCAGAAAAATTTTGCTTCTTGATGGAATGGATAGTTTGCGATAAATATTTCTCTTCATTATATGCGGGGATAACGATAGATATTTTTGGCATTGTCGAACAGGTTAACTCTGACATTTAAATAATTGTTGTAATTAAGAGTATAGTTTAGAGTTACTATCTAGCCAGAATAAAGAGTAAGGTAATTGGCGGCCCACAACATGCCAGAATCACAATAGACAAAAGGACTACTGAAAGGTTCGCCATTGGCAAAGAAGACTTCTAAATAATTTTTGTTTTTCTCGATCTGAAATTGATATTTGCTTTTATAATTGTCCGCAAGTTTAGGATCGATCTGCTGCACCATCTTGATATACAAAGGGCCCATATGCGTCCAGACAGAGTTGCTTTCATAATCCCGTAGCAACCATTCCTGCCAGATGAACTTGACATTAGCTCTTTTAGAAGTGTACTTCAAAGGGAAGGGTTGATCTAGGTTATTCTGACGAATCTCATTAACCACAGACTTCATCATCTCCTTGTCAGCAATTAACCCGGTAACAAAAGGAAAAATATTAGCATCACCAGCAACATAATCTTGTTTTTCTAAATCATCCCAAAAGTATTTGCCATTCCAGAATCTCTCTTTGATCAATCGAGGATAATCATAACTTTTGAAGGGATCATAGAGCTTCAAATGGTTCAAATCATTTGCTAACATGCCAACTAGGCAGTTGTCATAACAAGAGCTATTGCGGACAGCGAAGTCTTTCATGGAAGAAACATGAAGTCCCTTCTTCACTAATCCTGTTTTTTTATCAATAAAAATATCAAAAAATTTCTGTATCTGTAAATTAAGAAAATCTTTATGGTCATAATAATTGAATTTAGCGACTCGTAAAGTATGAATAAACCAAGGAAGTGAATCTACTGCTTCTCTGGGAAAATCAAACGGCTTACCCTTAGGAGTTATTGTAGTAGTTATTTGTTTATATTCCTTGAAACGGTTAATCGCATATCTTAAGGAAAGATTAACTTCTTTTTGATAACCGAGTTTCATCAATGAACTGGCACATAAACCAAAATCACGGGTCCAAAATTGAGGGAAATTGGTGGTTGAAGTCTGGAAAAATCGGCCATTCCAACAGTCATCAATAATTTTCTTACAGATCTTCTCAGCGCTTCCACTATATGTTTTAGGAAAAAAACGGGATTTCCAACTGGTATAAAAAATCCTTGATCCTTCAGAAAGGTATTCTAATATCCCAGTCATCTGTAATGGAGAGTCAAGGAGATATAAAAAATTATTGGAAATGCTCTGTAGAATTACCTTATAAACTGAATACTAGCACCTTCAAAACTCTTGAGGTTATAATGGATAGCTCTGCGTTCCCGTAGGTGCTCAGAAAAACAAAGATTTTTCTGGCACCCAAAAAAAGTCTTTGCTTTTTTGATGGGACATCCCCTCGCGACGAGCTAGATGTATCAATCAGAAGGAGTTTTGACCTGATGATGCTAGTATTTAAAAAGAAATTCTACAGAGCCTATTGGAAATGATATTTGACTGAACTGATTATCCCCGCAAAGTATATAAATAGACCTCCTTTTCAGCCTAAAGTTACGCACAAATTACATAATTTAAGGTGAATATCAAATGGCAAAACAAAGTGTAGACGTATTAATTGAAGGTGGTAAGGCTACTGCTGCCCCTCCTTTAGGTCCGGCATTAGGTCCGACAGGAGTGAATATTGGGCAAGTAGTTGCTGAAATCAACAAGAAAACTGCTGATCTTAAGGGGATGCAAGTTCCAGTTAAAGTTACAGTTGACAGCGACACCAGAGAATTCACGATTGAAATCGGAACTCCCCCAGCTGCTGCTTTAATCAAGAAAGAAGCAGGTATCCAGAAAGGAGCGGCTAATCCATTAACTGATAAAGTAGCAGATCTGGCTATCGAGCAAGTTATCAAGATTGCTAAAACTAAAGAAGATTCTTTACTGGGAGCTGACCTTAAAGGGAAAGTCCGAGAAATTGTCGGTACCTGCCAATCCATGGGTGTTATGGTAGAAGGTATGGATGCTCAGGATGCTTTGAAAGCGATTGCTGAAGGTAAATTCGATAGTGAAATTCTTTCTGGTAAGACTGAAATAAGTGCAGAAGAGAGAAAAGAACTGGAAGCAGAAAAGAAACATCTGCAGGAAGAGCTAGAGAAAAGAAGGACAGAATTTGAAACTCAGGCTAAGGTAATCTTAAAACAGTTTGATAAGGATACCAAGAAGGCTAGAAAAGCGATGCAGGAAGCAGGAATTCCACAAGGAATCATTGATGAACTAGCTCCTGAAGAGAAGAAAGAAGGCGCTAAGAAATAAGATTCTTAATTTTTCTTTATTCTTATTATTTTTTGGCAATTATTTTTTTATCAAGAATTTTTAGAATGGAGATTTAAAATAAAGTAGATTATCTCCCCCTTAATCTGTTTAACTCGTCAATCTCAGCCTTTTTAATGTCTAATATCGTATCAGAAAGTTTTCCTACTAGTTCACTTAATTTCTTACTCTTGTTCATCTGTTTTAATAACATAGCGATGACCACGATAGATTCCACTAGAATCAAGAAGATAATGATAGCTAAAGCAAAGATTACTTCAACCAAAGGAATATCTACACCAAAGACTAACATTTTTACCTCTTTTTAGGTTTTAAGAGTAATTTATAAGATATAAATGTTTCTATTGAGATTACTTAGGCAAATGGATTGATTGATTATACTGCGGTTAAACAACTATTTATGTAACCTATATTAATTATTAAAAAAAGAATTAATTAAAAAAATAAAGGATCAATGTAACATCAATACTACTGAATTCCCAATAATCTTTACTAATTGCAGGTTATCTTCAGCTACCTTCCTTGATTGACAAAGCTTTAAAGTGAATTCCTGACACCCATTTTCAGGTAATACTTCGCCATCTAAGAAACTTTCATGTAAACCACAAATGGTAAAATTGGCTCCATTAACTGAAGTTATGTTAACCTTTAGCTCAGGAACAAAACCGCGTATATTACTAAGAATCTGCCCTTCACCAACCATTAACATTTCGCCACCAATCGAATTGCATGTTGAAGATGCTAAACATTGATCTTTTTTAATAAATGTGTTAGGGAGCTGATATTGCATCGGAGCATATTTAAAAGCCTCTCCAACCAGATTACCACTTTCATCGGTAAGTTGAATTTTATCGGATTGTTGCGTACATCCGATTAGAAATATAAAAATTGCTAATAAAGCTAACGATAAGATTATTTTTTTCATTTTGACACCTCAATTTTTAATTATGATGATAGACAGTAAAGTTAGTTAATAAAGATTACTAAACTTGAAAGTCTTCAAAGAAGGTTTATTTAATATCCCCTCTAGTTTTAACATGATCTTTTTAAATTTTGGATTAAAACTACTTCCATTCTTGGATGGAATGAAAAAATTACCCTAACGCTTCCTCAAATTTCTTATCAACAACAACTTTGCTTTCTTCAAGAATCTTAGCATTGATAGTGTAATCACCATGATAAACGGCTGGATTATACTTAAATTGCTGAGCGAAAACCAAAGAAGTACTCTGATCAACAAAGTAAGGACCATAAAAATCACCGAAAGTGGTGCCATCATCCTTCTTATTGAAAGTCAGCTCAATAAAATAATTTTTACCTTCTGTACCAGATAGTTGAGGGACAATCAAGGCATAGATGTCAATTAAATTATTGCCTTGATCGTGGTCAATACCTAAAGCAGAAACCTTATGAGAATAATCAACAGCAACATCTTTGGTAAGGACTTTCTCTTTATTACCAGATTCTCCAAAAGCTGAGATCTCAAACTGGATCTGACGAGGAACAGAAAAACCTTCTTCTACCTCAATGGTACGTTCCAATTTTTGTCCAGGATTGAGACGGATCGGCTGAGAAAATTCGCCAGGGGTTTCTTCCTTGATGGTAGCTTGTAATAATCTGCCAGCTACTGCTTCTTTAGAATAGGCTAGACCCATCAGCCTGCTCCAGAAAGAACCTTCATAGGCTAAAGTTTTTGATTTAAGAATAAAATTGGTGTCATCATAAGAAACATTCAAGGCAGCAAACAGCAGCATCGGCTTGTCAGCAGTATTCTCTAAGGAAAAATGAATCTTAGTGTTTTCACCATCCTTACTGGAAGTTATGATAGGAACCAAATTTGTGGCTACATCTTCAGCCGCAACAAACTCATTCGTAGTTGTGGAGGATGAGGAAGGAGGAGTTTCAGTGGTGGTACTAGTTTCTGTAGTTGTAGTACTGGAACCACCACCTCCACCTAACTGCACAACTGTGGGAGGACAGGAAACGATCTTGGGACCATAATCCTGACCGGTTGAACTGGTAAAATGAGTGTCGCCACCTCCAATAGAAGTGGAGATAGTTTTATTATAAGGCCAGTCAATGGAGGTAGAGGAAGTGCTGTTATCAGCATAGCCATCACCATCCAGATCTGTTCCCCGATCACACCATTCCAACCAGGTGTTGCCTTGCGTCTCACCAGCCGAAGTAGTGGTGTTGAATTGTGTGTCAGAAGCAGAGTCAGTAACATAAGATGATGCGGGAAAATAATTGTAATAAGCATTATTACCAGAAGAAGTAGAGCTCATATAAAGTCTAGAAGAAGTGTTGAAAGTATTGTTAATTATGGAATTATTATCACCGGATTCTATTTCCACATCACCCGCCCAAAAAGTAACATTCTTGATGATATTATTACTACCAAAAATAGTGATGGTACCTTCTGGCAAAAGACTATTTCTAAAAACATTGTTATTACCAGTGTCATATAAACCAACAAGACCATTGGAATTAAGTGAGAATGAATCAGCTAGCCCATAGTTAGAGCCAGATAAGTATATCCCATAAAACAAATTGGAATTACCAGCGATATTATCCAAAATAAAATTATTTGAGTTCATGATGTAAAATCCGTAACTGTAACCATCAGCTGTACAACCAGTAAGATTTGTTCCAGCGTGATTTTCACTAAAGAAACCTTTTCCAGAACTATCTCCTGAAATAATTGTATTATCACAAGTTACAGCAACATTATCCGCATCGATTTTAATAACACCATCATTAGCGCTATCCCCTACAGAATAAGTTCCAGGGCAAAGAGTGGTGTTAGTTGTTAAGACTACGTTGTCTACTGGGACAACACAAGATAATTCTAAATTAAGATTGACAGAAGTACTATGGGTAATACTGAGATTGATTCCAGTATAGTTTATCGATGTTCCAGAGGAGCTATTGTAATAAGCAGTAATGTTATGGGGAGTCAGATAATAAGTATCAGTGATGTTCTTTTTTACCTCAGAAAGTGTTAAGCGACCGAAACCATCACTTAAGGTTTGAGTTGTTGCATCAACCTCCTGGGTAGAATTGAACAAGCCAGATACATTAGCACCAGGTAAAGGTAAAGTTGCGTTCAAGAAAGTTGTATTGACATCCACATACCATTGTACATAAACACTAGCAGTACCAGAAACACTAACATTGGAGACATTTATTGTTGAATTGATAAAATAAGTATCAGTGCCTCCTGTATTAGAAACTAAAGCATCGCTAAACGTGTTGTTGAAAACATTACAATTGATGCACCTTGTGTTGTAAGAAGTGTTTATCTCTAGACCATAACTGTTGTTATGGACAGTGACATTAGTAAGATTTGTGCTATTGGAAAAACTCAGATTGATGGCGCTACTGTAGTTAGAAATTATCAAATTCTTGATGATGACATTTTGACGATTATTAAGGTTGATTGCTGAACCGGAACCAACACCAGTAATGTTTTGACCAGCACCATCAATGGTAATATTATCAGCAGAAATGTTGAAACAAGTGCCAGAGCTTGATAAGCTACTACTTAAGGTGATATCAGAATCTATCTGGTCGCCACAAGCAAAAGTGTCGACGGTGAAATTGAAAGAAGTGCTGTTGGTAATGTTTACTGTACTAGAATTAAGAGTATAGCCTGCTTTAGTTACAGTAAGGATGTTGGGGTTGGTGAGATACTGTGTGCTGCCTTGGTAATAATGCTGAGTCATCTTGATCAGGGCATAGCCGGTGGAATCAGTAAAGGCAGTAGTATCTAAGGTATCATCAGCCCAATAAGCACTGACGGTGGCGTTAGGTATAGCAGAGCCGGTTGAATTAGTCACATTTATGCCGACAAACCATTGGATGTATGTCAGGGCATCGCTGGAAGAGGTAATATTATCTTCTATAGTTGAATTAACAGAATAAACCGTACTTCCACCATTGATCAGATTGCTGAGATTGTCTGATTTGTTGATCAAATCATTGATCATGGTCACTTCAGAAGCAGAACCAACATCAATCACACCTATTGCTTCCCCCGAATTTAATGATGGGTTAATAGAGGGACTATAGAAATTGTTCTTTAGAGTCAGATTTGAAGAAAGTATTATCAAGCTATATAAAGAAGAACCACTAAGGGTATTGTTAATAATGGTGCCATTATCAATGTTTGCCAACTGAAAGCCATAAGTATTATCCATGGCAGTTATATTCTGAATGGTGATGTTTTTACATCTGTTGGGCGTGGAGGTACACGTAAGGTATATTGCCCCAAAAAAGTTGTTTATATGAAAATTTGTTATGGTGATGTTGGTCAAATTTGATAATTCATCAATATGGATGCCATACTGATTATTGCTACTGCCAGTGTAAGTTAAAACAGAATTTCTGCCATCAAAGACAATATTACTAGCAGTGATTGTAAAACAGGTGGAGGTCGTGGAAATGGCACTACTAGGGATTAACGAAGTTGAACTGTTAATTGTCTGACAAGATGACACAGGAATCGTAACTAAAGGTAAGTAGTCTCCACCATCAGTTATATTATTGGAAGAATTGTAAGGCAAATTAGTGTCTCCTACCCCATCATAATCACTATCATCACCAGTGTAGTCATCCCAAGAGTTACCGCCGATGCAGGAATAGCCCAGGATATTATTCCCTTCAGAGCAGTTGTAAGAAGTATTCCAGTTATTAGAACCATTGTCCCAAGCATTTAGTCCATTGCTAAGGAATTTATTGTTGTAGATAGTGTTATTGAAAGAATCCTGCAAAACGGTGCCATTGCCACTATTGCTCTGCAAGATGTTTGTATAAACAAAACTGTTGTTAGAGTTGATCAAGAAAATTCCTTGACCATTATTGGAAAGAGTAACTCCAGTGATATTGTCTGAAAGACTGCCATTGAAAAATAAACCAGAACTAAAATTGGAGAAAGTGATATCAGTAAAAGTGATATTATCAAAGCCAGAAACATTAGCACCAAATCCAGTTTGGTTGCCGGTTACTGTTGCTCCATTACCATCAATGACAAGATTAGAAGCATTGATCTGGAAACAAGTGCCATTTGCTGAGAGATCAGAAATTAAACTGATATCATTATTGACGATTCCGCATTGCACTGAAGATATATCAATCAACAGAGTTAAAGAGGTTGAATTAGTCTCAGTAAGGTTGATGTTAGTTGCGTTGGATAAGCCAGCGATAGTGGCATTGAGGGTATGATTGGTTTCATATGATCTGCCATCTGACAATTGATAGTACTCAGTAAGACTTAACCTAAGCTGTCCAGAATTATCAGTAGTACCAGTTGATTTAAGATCACCAGAATTGTTATAAGCATAGATTGTAGCCCCTTGAATGGGAGCATTCTCATAATTTTTAACATTGACGTCAACATAATACTGGTTTTTCAGTTGAGCATTATTCATAACTGTTGTATTAGATTGATTAAATGAGGAATTGATCATATAAAGAATGATAGGATTCGAAGAATCCAAGATAATAGAGTTGTTCAAAAAACCTCCTGTGAAGTTGACATTGGCAAGAGTTGTATTGCCACTAACTTCAAAGCCAAGAAAAGGAGCGGCATAGAGACCATAGGTACCATTAGTGACAGAAGTATGGTTGAAAGTTACATTGTTAGTATTTCGATAGTAAAAAATATTAAAAGTGTTGTTGATAAGGATATTGTTTTCAAGGTAAGCATTTTGAGTATTAGCAATAGTTAGACCATAATTGCTGTTAGCAAGACGGTTACTTCTTACCTTTGAATTATCACCAACTACCGTTAAATATCCACCATCAAGAGAGTTATTGAAAAAATCAGCACCTGCACCAACTAACTGAACAGCTATAGACCAAGAAGAATCAGAACCATATTTTCCCCAAGAGTTGTAAAAAGTATTGTTAGATATATTAGCACTAAGACCTTCAGCATAAATGGATGTCCCATTGTTGTTGAGGAAAGTATTGTTAAAGATACTATCACCACTGGACAAGAAGTGGAGATCGTATCCTGAATTCCCAGAAAGATAGTTTTGTTCAAGGGTATTGTTACCTCCAGTAGCATCAGTTAGATAGATGCCAGAAGTAGAAGTGTTACTGATGATGTTCCCAGCATAGGAACAATTTATCGATACTTGAGAATAAATCCCATAACCAAAATTAGATACTTGGTTGTTCTGTATTGGTGAGTCATAACAATTTTGGATGAATATCCCATACTGTGAAGATGTGCCATTACTGACAACATTGTTTTCAACCCGAGGATAAGTGTCCCTAGAGTATATCCCTATAAAGTTCCCTGCTTGAATAACATTGTTGCTAATCGTCCCATTAGCGTCAAATGAAACTATGTACGTTTGTCCGCTAAGACCATTGGTGAACGTATTATTAGAAACATTGACGGAACCGAGTTGTAATGAGAGGTGAGAATTATTAAAAGTATTTATATCAACTGTAGAATTGCCATACAAGTTAACTTTAGAACCATTGAAGTAGTTATGATTAATACTGTTATTATAAAGTATTGCATTGCCACCTTCATTAATTGTCACAACACCGTAAAATGAATTGTTAATAATTTCAGTGTGATTAGCCTTAACTAATAGCTCTGAACTAGTGGAGAGTTGATGGTGATCATTGAAGGTGTTATTGATTACTTGAGTATAAGGACTATTTGTATCAATATTAATTGTGTTAACGGCGGATGAAGGATTGTCATTATCAAGAAAAGTATTGCCATAAATGGTGGTCCATTTTGCATTTCCAAGATAGATACCGTATGAAAAAAGATTGGAGATTTGATTATTTTCGATATTGGAATTATTTACAGAGGTAAGATAGATTCCAGCTTGGGTTGCACCAAAAGTTATTCCAGCATCGATGGTGTTGTTGGAAATGTCTGCTTGCTGAGAACTTTCTATTTTTATACTGTTGGTTGAACTATTGATAAAAGTGTTGTTGTAGATTGAGGTATTGTTATTTTCAGTAGAGTAAATACCGACAGAAGTTGAATTGATGAAGGAGTTTTGATAGAAACTGGAATCAAACCCATAATTATTGATAGATCCGGTAAAATCCAAATTATTGTTTAAGAATTGAGTGTTGTTAGATTTGATCAACAAACCACCACTATCATTCAAAAAAGTATTATTTAGGAAGATATGGTCTAGGCCACTCGCAGAATAGTAAGTAGAGTAGGTTGAAAAATTGTAAACCACACAATTCCTGATGGTTATGTTGGTCAAGGTTCCTATAAAGAAAAAACCATAAGTGTTGGAGTTATCAGTTGAGATAGTATGACCGGCGCAGTCCAGCAGGACATTGCTGGCAGTAAAACCAAAGACAGCACTAAATGGATTGCTACAATTAAGCAAATCAGAAGTCATAGTTACTTGCCCAGAGATTGAATCACCACAGTTACAAGGCCAGGAACTACATACCGCTTGAGTGGTTAAATCAGGAGAAGTAGTTCCTTGGGTATTTAATTGAAGGGAAGAGGCGGAATTGTCTTCAGATAATGGAACATCTTGGTTTGATTGGTTATCTAATAAATTTTGGTCTAGCTGATCAGAGATATTTCCAGTAAGTGGATCAATTCCGACACCGTTAGAACTTACAGCCATGCCGGTTATCCCTGAATTATCAACTAGATAGATGGTCGAAGCTAGAGCTAAGAAAACTAAGGCTAAAACTAATGCAGTCCATCTCTCTCTTTTTTTCATAAACTAGTTAAAGGACATAATGATTATTTATTATATATAGTTTACTTTTATTTAACAGTAAAATAAGAATAATCAGCCCAAACTTTCCGCAAATTCCTTATCGACTACCACTTTGCTTTCTTCAAGAATCTTAGCATTGATAACATATTCACCAGAATAGATCAAAGGATCATACTTAAACTGCTGAGCGAAGACCAAGGGAGTAGATTGACTGACAAAATAGGGGCCATATAGATCACCGAAGGCAGTGCCATCATCTTTCTTATTAAAAGTCAGTTCAATAAAATAATTCTTACCTTGTGAACCAGCTAGTTGAGGGACAATTAAAGCATAGATGTCAATTAAATTATTGGCGGAATCAAGATCGATACCTAAAGCAGATACCTTGTTTGAATAATCAAAAGCAACATCCCGAGAAAGAACCTGCTGCTTATCTCCGCTATCACCAAAAGCAGAAATCTCAAACTGGATCTGACGAGGAACAGAAAAACCTTCTTCTACCTCAATGGTACGTTCCAATTTTTGTCCAGGATTGAGACGGATCGGCTGAGAAAATTCGCCAGGGGTTTCTTCCTTGATGGTAG